>Ga0233429_1000069_pt1 | contig 189204 bp, 199 predicted proteins | sample SI_118_April2016_3_FD_179879 | JGI IMG/M metagenome (GOLD analysis project Ga0233429, IMG submission 179879) | Seawater microbial communities from Saanich Inlet, British Columbia, Canada - SI_118_April2016_135_MG | ecosystem: Environmental > Aquatic > Marine > Inlet | place: Canada: British...
TTTCAAATTTGTTGGTTCTTGAGCCCAGAATTGTTTTTCTTGATGAATAGAATATAATGTTGATCCTACTATTGAAGAAAAACCCAATACCATTATGCCACCAAAGATTTTATATTTAGTTTTTTGTTCCATAAATTTTAAAAGAATTTAACAAACTTATAAATTTTTCTGTGATTGAGGTTATAAGAATTCTAGTAATATTTTCAATTATTCACTAACACAAATCTTGCCACGAGTACACAACTTACCACAACCAAAGTTCCGGACAAAATATTTTTCATCATAAAATTTTCCAATAACCTCTTTCATCAAGTAAGCATCCTTATAATCCACAACTGCTTCCAATAATTCTGGAGTAAGTTCAAACTTAGGGAACAGTTGCTTACAAAATTTAACTTCTCTCTGTTGTCTTCTTTCAAACTCGGCAGTTTCTTTATGTAACCGCGCATCATATTTGAGAATAATCCCATCAAACAGTTTCAATGGATGGGCTTCTTTATCATCCCAATCAGAAATTTTTCCCATTTTCTTGGATTGGTGTTCATATTTATGATAAAAAACTTGAAGGTAATCTTCAACTTCGTCAGGAATGCCCTTTCTCATTGAATCACGACAGATAGATAAAAAAGCATCATAAGTTGCTTTCATACACTTTCTAAAAAGTTTTTCAGTAGCATTTTTTTTCCTTGTTAGAATTAAATCACTGGTTGTAACTTGCCCAGTTTCAATTAAATAACTTTTAACGTTATTAAGGATAAAGAAATTCTTAAATGCCTGATAGATTTTTTCCTTTTCATCAAATGCAGACAAGGTCTGGATGTTGTGGATTCTGTCAGCAAGTTTAACCCTAATTGCTCGCTCTTGGATCGCCCGATTCTCCTCAGAGAATATTTGTCCCAGCGAACGATAATACTTGTGTTTTTTGTATCTAGTAAGAAGTGCAGTAGTTTGTATTAACGCTTTTGGATAAGTTGATGGTAAGCCTAAACGTTGACATTCACCACGAATCGTTTCTTCAAGCTCAACAGTTAAGTCATGTTCTAGTTCTCCCACGTCCAAACTAGAAATATTTACTAATTCTTTGTCAACCTTATCTTCCAAACAATCGTGAAGTAAACCAGCAGCAACGTCAAGGAAATCCGCCCTTACTCTTTGTAAATATGTAGCAACATTAATTGGGTGAACTAAATGAGGCCTACCATCTTTTCGATCTGGAAATTTTTCTGCATCAACAAGTTCATATAAAAACACCAACAAATCATTTTTTTGTTTATTATAATTTAACAAATGGTCTATCTTAATCTCTTCAGAGGGTTTCCAATGTTCTGTTTCCTCGGCCACTGTTTTTGGAGAAGTCATAATTTTAAACCTTTATTTTTAAATGAAATGAATCTTAATTAATTTTCTAATCAAAGAGGTATTTAGCTACTTCTGGAATTTTTTGATAAGTATCTTGTAACCAGATTTTAAACGCATCTTTATTTTCAGCAGGCCTATGCTGTGGAAACATTCCCAAATGTCCATTTTCAGGATTACGGGTAAATCTTTCATGGACAGTAGAAATAATCCCTATCCTAATTGGTTCTCTGCCCATAATATCTTCGATACTTTCTCGGTCTTGGGAATATTTAGATTCGTAAACTAGCCCATAACCTATTAAGAGCATATCCAATCTTTCTCCTGTAATTACGTTAAATTTCATTTTTTTCGGAATTTTTTAATTGATTTGTAACTTGGATTCTTGGGATTTAAATCACATCCCTTATTGCTTCAAACCGCCCAATTAATCTTTGTAAGTTACCATAACTGGTATGTAGTCGTTCTTGTGTTTCTGCTTCTTGTCCATAACGGTAAAAAGTACTTGGATTAACACGGTTATAAATTTCATTTAGCACATTTAATATTCTACCTGGGAAAGAGGGATCTTCAGATTCTTCCATCTTTTCAGCAACCCAACCAATGGAACTTACTGGTTTTTTATTTCTTCCTAAGGTTCTTGCCCGATCTTCTTCTACTGAAAGAAATAGATTATACATTCCAACTAAGCTCCCTACAGAACCAATAACTTCTTGCTCAACAGGAGTTAAATCACAGTCTAATGCTGCTGTTCTAACATTACTAGTATAAAGAAGTCGTTTATAAAATATAGTAGTTAATAATTCTGATCCAGATGCAAAATCTTCTTCATCAGATAAATAAAGTTTAACAATATTATCTCCTTCAATCTCAGCAACTACTTTCCCTTCATCATTTTCCACACAAAGAGCTTTAATTGTAGGGAGGTATCGTTTAACATCTCTTTGTCCTCCCCCTTTTTGAATAGGAATAGTATAAGATCTTTTTCCTTTTCCTTTTCCTTTTCTTTTAGATATGTTCCATCCTTTTTCTTCTACAAACTCACTAACTTTACTTAGATCTATGTTTGAACTAAAACGCACGTACATTTCTTGTTTGTTGGGAGAAACAACTAAATAACTGAAATGGTCCGGTAGATTATCATTAGGTAAAAAATAAGTTTTCTGATCTTCCCTGTTAAAAGCTTTGGAGGACCTTGTTTCCCTAAACAAATCATGGTCTGCGACCTCTCCACTTAAAGTTAATTCTCTAATGGTCTCCAAACTGCCAGTAAGAATATTTTCAAAAGATTCAGGAAAAAGCATTTCAAAGATTGGTCGATATTCAGAAAAATTAATTGTTTGAATACCCTCAGCAAGTAAAACGTCTTGGTGAATCCTAGTAACTAAACCAGAGACTAGTTGTACAGAATATTCTAACTCTTTCTTTGAACAATCTTGGTAATTTTGTAAATAAACCATATGGCTTTTGAAAGTAAGCAATAACTTATCATCTAAATACAAGTTTGTTACATTTTTACCAGATCTGTTTTTTTCTTCTACAAATTCAACTGAACCTGGAAGATTAGATTGTTCAACCATAACTTGTAATGCTTCAAGATTTAATGGATCTTTAAAATTATAACAAATACTAGTTGGTTTAATTGAGATTGATCTTAAATGACGGAAATCGGGAAGAGTACCATTTAATCTATCTACCATCATAGTATTCTTCCAACTCGCATTCTTTAAAGATTCAGTGATATAACTAGGGTCTATTTGATTTGCTGAGAATTCAACAATTGCTCCCAAGGTAACCAATTCTAAATTTTGATAAGGATATTCAGTTTCTGCTGGAACTTGGCTAAGCGTTCCAAACGGTAACGCCCTTGGAGACCTAACTAAAACACATTCTTTTAACGGTTCTTTTTCTCTTGCCAAAATAATATCAGTTGCGTCTGAAATTAGTTGTTCTAATTCATTGGATTGATTCATAAACCCAAAAAATAAAGAGCCATTTATAAAGGTTTTGATGATTGTCACAGAAGAGTGATTAAAGAATAATAACAAAAACCTTTAAATCAAATACCTTTATTTCAGATAAACATGAACTTAGTAGACGTCCATTGCCACTTGAACCAAGATTTATTCAAGAAAGATCTAGACGAAGTCATCCAAAGAGCAAAAGATGTTGGAGTTAAAGCAATCGTCATCTCAGGAACTAATCCTGCAGCAAATCAACAAGTTTTAGAATTAGCCAAGAAAGATCCAATTCTTAAAGTTTCTTTAGGATTACACCCAATCGATGCCTTAGGACTTAGTGAAGGAGAAACTGGAATTCCTAGAGTCGAAGGAAAAATAGATTTAGAAAAAGAATTCAAATTTATTGAAGATAATAAAGATAAAATCGTAGCCATTGGGGAAATAGGATTAGATTATCATTGGGATAAAGAACACCACCAAGAACAACAAGAAGTTTTCAGAAAAATCCTCAGACTAGCAATTAAGCTAAACAAACCGGTAATCATCCACACTTGGGCAGGCGAAGAAGATTGTATTAATATTCTAGAAGAAGAAGTTAAAGATAAAGTCCCAGTAGTTTTACATTGTTTCGGAGGAAGAAAATCTTTAGTAACAAGAGGAGTAGAATTAGGATATTGCTTCTCAGTTCCCCCCTCAACAATTAGGACTGGAAACTTTAACACAATGATTAAGAAAATTCCACTCCAACAATTACTAACAGAAACTGATTCCCCTTGGCAATCTCCATTTAAAGGAGAAAGATGTGAACCTGCCCACGTTTTAGAAACCATCAAAAAAATTGCTGAGATAAAAAATATTTCTGAAGAAGAAGCTGCTGACCAAATCTGGGAGAATTATCAAAAAATCCTAAACTTTTAAAAAGAAACGTCAACCAAAAACATAAATGGAAGAAAATAAATTTTATTCTTATAATCATAAAGATTTGCCTAAGGGCTGTCAATATTGTATCAAAGGACAAAAAATGGTTATCTTCCTTACTGGCATCTGTCCAAGGAAATGTTATTTCTGTCCATTATCCGATGATAAATTCCAAAAAGATGTTATCTTTGCTAATGAACGACCAATCATCTCTTCAAAAGAACTCATTGAAGAAGCAGAACTTATGGATGCCAAAGGAGCAGGCATAACTGGAGGAGACCCATTAGCAAAACTCGACCGAACTTTAAGATACATCACCACCTTAAAAAAACATTTTGGAAGCCATTTCCACATTCACATTTACACAACTTTAAGATTAACTACCGAACCAGTTCTACAAAAACTCTACAAGGCTGGATTAGATGAAATTCGTTTTCATCCTGACCTTGATGCAAGTACACATTGGAAGAAAATTGCCTTTGCAGAGAAGTTCCCTTGGCAAGTGGGCATAGAAATCCCCTGCATCCCTGGAAAAGAAAAAGAAATTAAAAAATTAATTGATTATAGTCATCCTTATGTTGATTTTCTCAACCTTAATGAACTAGAGGTTGCTGACAATCAACAATCCAAACTTATAGAATTGGGTTTTGAAACTAAAGATGATTTCAGTTATGCGGTAAAAGGATCCTTAGAACTAGGAAAAGAATTAATTCAATATGTTCAAGAAAAAGAATATCCTTTGGCAGTTCACATTTGCACAGCCAAATTAAAAGATGCCACTCAACTCTCCAACAGAATCAAAAGACAAGCCCAAGGCGCCAAACTTCCTTTTGACATAATCGATGAAGAAGGCATGTTAACCAGAGGAGCCCTATATCTGGAAGAACTTTCTCCAGGAGCAGGATATCGAGAAAAATTAAAAGAGGATCATGAGGAGATAATCGAGAGATTAAAAGAATTACAACAAGAAGTTAAGAAGTTAAACATTAAGACCGTTTTTGATGAAAAGAAACCAAGAATCTTAATTTCTAAATCTGATGCCAAAAAACACGTTAAGAAATTTAAGAAATTAAATCTAAAACCAGCCATAGTTACAGAATACCCAACTTATGATCAATTAGAAGTAGAAGTTGAGTTTTTGTAAATTCAATATAGTAAAAAATATAAACAACCATTTCTTTCTAAACCTTAAAGGTGTTGAGATGCAAATAACTATAGATACTAAAAAAGATTCCCATGATGACATTAAGAAAGTCATCCAGATGCTTTCTCATTTAATTGGTGGTTCTATCCATATTAATGTTCCAACAGAAACAACTCCAGAACCAGATACATCTAATTTAATGGGGATGTTCTCAGACCCACAACCTTCACCATCAGAACCACAAGAAGAAGCTACCCCTCCGGATTTCTCAGGATTCATGAATCTTGTCAACAAATCTGAAGGGAAAGAAGAAGACCCTGACGAACCAAAACTTCAATTTTTCTAAGAATACAATTTTGTTAATCTTTCTACCGTCATTTCTTGTACTTTGTCAACTAAACTCGGAGGTACCCAAACCAAACCCTTTCCCTCTTCCAGAGGACCTTGAGATCTAGCAACCGTAACAACTTCTGGAGCTGGCAACCCCATCAAATTTTCCAATGTAGCTCTTAACCTTAACTCCCAGAAATCTGTTAATCCTTGCATTAATTCATATTCTGAAGGAGATTGAACTAATTTATCACAACAAAAAGCATCTAAATCAATATCTAAAATCCAAGGAGATTTAATTTCTTTCAAACCATCTAGGCTAAGAACATCATATGGGGCGATTGATCTATTTCTTTTATCCACATTTTTCCACCAAACCATTTCGTAATCTTCTTTGGTTTCTAATTCTTTATATCTAACTAAATCTCGCCCTTCTCGAACTTGAGGATTAATCCAATATACTTGGTTTACAATCCCATAATGAACAGCTGAACAGATAAAATCTGAAATCTTTAGCACATTATCCGAATAAACAGACCATTGTTCATCCATAGATTCTGTTGGGCTTACCTTCCCCAGAAGTTTAGCCTTATGGCTCATATCATTATGACCGTCTATATGTAACAGTGTATTCTGCCACTGTTCTAATTTTGCCCAATGATAAACTGCTTCATTATGGTCATTGACAATTTCTATTTTCATTTGTATAATTCTCTCAATTTTAGAATAGTTTCTTTTTGAACATGATCAACTAAATTTTCTGGAACCCACCTAGTTCCAAAACCCTCTTCCCAAAAACCTTGAGACCTTGCAATTGTTATTACATCCGGAACTCTTTCCACGGCCTCCAACAATTCAACAGTTTCTTCCAATCTTCTTTTCCAACCATAAACTTGGAGATAATTACTTTCCCAAACTAAACCATGATTTACACAAGCAAAGGCATCTAAATCAATATCTAAGATATAAGGAGCATCAGAATTTAGGGCCTTATCTAAAGTAATTGGTTTATTATAGGGAACACTCCACTCGTTTTCTGCACCCCATACAATTATTCTTCCTTCATTTTCTTCTTGAGCCTTTGCTTTTAGTTTATTATTTCCTGTATAAAACTCAACCAATTCTTCTTCATGAGGATCATACCAACAAAATTTAGAAACCATTTTATGATAAACTGCCGCACATATAAAATTTCCAATACTTAATTTTTCATTAGAATACTCTTCAGTTGTATGATCAAGATCAGCATCAATAAATTCTGAAAAAGAATCACAATGCCTATCTATATGTAACAAACTAGCATCCTTTAAACCCAACCAATGTTTGAATACTTCGTTATGATCATTGACAACATGAATTGGAACAGTTACCATTTTATTTTTTTTCATCACATCTTTTATAAATCTTTCTTTACAGCACTACTAAAAAGTAATTACATAAATAATTTATACTTATTCTCCCTCAAATTATATATGGCAACAGAAAATATAGCGGACCTGGTAAAACAAGGCCAGTTAACTGGAGAAACACCTACATTTCATGGGTATGAACCTTTCAAAGAACTTTATGATCAAGGATTCATAAAACCAGGATCATTGATAAGTGTAAAAAATTTTTATCCAGGCAACACAAATCCACAAGACATTCATTTTAGAGTGTTTGATCATCAAAGGTTAGAAATAACTACCACCGGAGAACCATTATACAGTGCAGAAGGACTTCTTAATAATTGGGAAAACGGTTGGCAAATGGAATACAAAAAAACCTTACAATAACCACATTAACCCCAATCCCAATAATATTAATACAATATAAAACAGTAGAATAATTTTTCCAAATTTTTCTCGGTCACCGAAGATGTAAGCAATTCCTCCTTTTACAGCCACATTAGTCAAGGCAGCCAGAATAATTCCATTCCTTGCAATTTCTAATCCTAAACTCCCTTTTGATAATTGAGACAAACTAACTGTGATCGCATCCACATCCGCAAAACCAGAAATAAAACTAACTAAATAAACTCCTTTAGATGAAAGGTAAACATCAGCAACCTTAACCAAAGCAAGAATCACTGCAAAAAATGCTCCAAACTTTAATGCCGGACCCAAAGTAAAGGGGGAACTTAATTCTACTTTTCCTTTTGCATCCTTAGCTTTCCTCCAAAGCAAATAAGAAAACACCCCACAAACTAAAATTAAAATAGAAAGAGGCAATATCAATTCCCATAACAAAACTCTATTAATTACAAACACTTCAATTAATATTCGAACAAACATAATTGTATTTGCCAAAATAACTCCCAAAACAAGAGTTCTAAAAATTTTCTTTTCTCTTTTACTTCTTTCCGCAAAACTAATTGTTACGGCTGTACTAGAAACCAAACCTCCTAAGATTCCGGCCAGAGTAATACCTTTCTCTCCAAACCATTTCATTAAAATATAACCTGCAAAACTTATTCCCGAAATAAATACTACCATCAACCAAACAATATAAGGATTAAATATTTCTAAAGGCCCATATCCCTTATTGGGCAAAAATGGAAGGACCACAAAAGCAATCACGATAAATTTTAACGTATCTACTAATTCTTTTTGTTTTATTTTCTCTGCAAACTGATGTAACATCGAACGAGCATACAATAAAATCGTCACCCCTATTGCTATAACTACTGCCAACATTAACTCTCCCTGATAACACAACACCCCAATAAAAAAAGCAATTAGCCCCGCAATTTCCGAAGTCGCCCCTAAGAATTGTCTTTTAGAAGCGAGTGAATAATATGCAAACACAATCAACCCCCCCAATATTAATATTGATGCCACCAAAATTAATATTGAAATAGTATCTCCAAAGTAAGCAGCCAACGCCCCAAACAAAGCAATTAAAGGAAAAGTTCTAATTCCCGCATAGCTCCTAAACTTCCTTCGCATCATGGCATACTCTCTTTCCAAACCTATTAATGCACCTAATGCCATCGCAATCAAGAAATTCTTCACTATTTCAAATTCTAACATATTGTACCTCTTTTAATAAATAATTCTTTTTTTGTTTATTAAAGTTTCTTTCAACTCTCCTTAAAGTCTACCCAACATTTAAATATAAAAAAATCTTCCTAAAGAAAGAGGTGCCCATCATGAAAAAAATATTCCTACTTATTTTAGCAATTTCTTTATTCCTTCCTTCAGTCTTAGCTGACGGAGGGATGATTCATTATCACGAGGACCAATGGCAGATGCTCAGTGAAGACCAACAATTAGCTGCCATTAATTACAAAGATGGTTATCAAAATATGATTCTTTCAGTCCGAACTAATACCCTCAAAGGAGAAAAAGCAGTTTGGATCTTTCCAGTCCCTTCTAAACCAGAAGACATTGCTATTAATATAATCAAAGGATTCCCTGTACCTTACGGAAGTGATGTCCAAGAAAAAGCCGATGACGCCCTAGGACAACTTGCGTTAACACTTTCTGCAACCCAAGTTTATCCTGCCCCTTTTGTATTATTCACTAGGTCTTTTATGGCCGCCGGAGAACTTAGCAAAGCTATAGATGCTCTTCCCCAAGGAATCATTGTCCACGAAACCATTGAAAAGATGGGCCTTACTACAGAACTTATTTCTACTACTAATACTCAAGATTTTTTCACTTACATAGAATCAAAAGATCTTTCCATCCCTGATGAATTCCAAGCCACCCTCAATGATTATCTTGGGAAAGATTACTCTTTTGTTGTTTCTTGGATCTCTGATGTTAACACTTTCAAAAAAGAACAACAACCAAGTCAGAAAAACTACCCTGTTTTTCAAGCAGGAAATAAACTGGGAGTTTTTATTACCTTTCCTACAGAAAAGATTTATTTTCCCTTAAAACCAACTTCGGTTTATGGCAGTAAACAAGTTCCTGCAACTATCTATGTTATGGATTACGTCACTCCCCAACTTTATCCAGGAATCTCTGCTAATGCCAAAGTAGAATATTTATACACTAGCAGTTATTATCCTAAACCAGAATTAAGAGATTTCTTCTTTAATCAAAATAAAATAAATGATTTAAGTTACACCAAAATCACCCTCAACCCTCCTTCAAAATTCCTTACAGAAGATTTATGGATGGAACTCTCCGCCCCATTAAAAGTAACCACTTCAGAACACTTCTACAAAAATGCTGGTTGGTATGGGTTAATCATATTCTTAATCTGTTCAGTATTAGCAAGTTATATTGCTGGTCTTTTAATCTTCCATGAACATTCTAAGAAGAAATTCACTTTATTTGGATTATTCAATTTCCTCACTTTAATTGGTTTTGGTATCGCTACTTATTTCTTTAAATCTAAAGAAGTAACCAAAAACATCAAAGATTACTTTAACCAAAAGAAAGAATTGTTCGTTGACCAAAAAAGAACTTATGCCCTCATTGCCTTAATCTTCCTTGGCATAATCATTATCTGGTTGATAATTGGAAGATTTATTGGTGAAGGTTTCTCTCAGTTTCTTTTCATCTTAACAATTCCCACAATAATCTTCTTTAGCTTTCACCTTAGTAAGGAAAAACTAACTACAGAATCTCAAGAGTTTCTAAAGAAAAATAACCAAGAAATAAAGGCATTCAACTTCGTCAAATTTATCTTCATTCTGGCTTTCAATGGGATTCTTTCCTTTACTCTAATCACAACATTAATTGCCAACCACCAATTAAACAGAAGTTTAGCCAAAGCCCTTGGTTTTGTTGGAACAAGTATGTATGGCCACACCAGATACTACGAAGGAAACAACTTAGTATTAGCGTTATGGCTGGTTTTTGCTCTCTCCCTATTAATTCTAATAGTTGGGGATAGACTTAGAAGAAACAAAAAACATCTTTACTTAATCCCCAAAGATTCCTGGAGGAAACCAGCTTTTGTTGCAGTATTTTCAGTAACATTCATCTTATTGTTAGCTGCACTAATATTTTTATTAAAATTATTTATTTAATAAACAACTGCAACTACCACACCTTCAATTTCATTAAACCTAACTTTAGTTAAATCTCTTAATCTACTATTATCTCCTTTAACTAAATAATAAATTCCTTTAGAATCAGTTCCTTTATCCACAACCCGGTGGATTACAGTCCCATAAGAAGTAGAATAAGCAATCACGTCTCCAATCTTAATTTCTTCTGGATCATTGGGAATAATTTCAATAGCATTACTGTTCTCATCAATTAATGGATCCATAGAATTAGTATTAGTAAAACTTGCCCAGATTGCATTTTCTACTTCAATCACTACTTTCTCCCCGTAAACTTTAATCTGCTCTTCTTTTATCCAATCGCTTGGAGAAGCCACCTCTGCCCCGGTAAATAAAGACGCCGGAATCTGCTTATCACTAACAGAAACAAATCCCAATAACAACAAACAACCAACCAACGCCAATACCAAAATATATTTCATAAAACTCTAGGCAAAAAAGAATTATATAAACATTTATGGCTTACAAAATATCCCTCCAAAACCTTAATAAACTCCTTCCCCATACAACAAAAAATGGATTTTCAAAAACTTGTTGATGTATACGAAGAGTTAGAAAACACTCCTTCAGGAAATAAAATGAGGGAAATCCTCTCAGAATTCTTCAAGAAAGTTCCTAAAGAAGACCTCCCTACTTTGACTTACCTCACTTTGGGCCAAATTTCTTCTGATTATGAAGGAGTAGTTTTAGGAATGGCCGAAAAAACAGCTCTCAAAGCTATTTCCATTGCAGGAGGGGTAGATTCTTCCAAAGTAAGAAGACTTATCAAAGAAAAAGGAGACGCTGGCTTAGTTGCTGAAGAAATAATCAAACACAAATCTCAAACCCTCATTCCCCTCAAAAAACTTACTATGCATGATTTATTCAATGGCCTTCACAAAATCGCCGAAGCTTCTGGTTCTGGAAGCCAAGACGTAAGAATCAACACTCTTGCTTCTATGTTACAAAGATCTTCTTCCAAGGGAGCTAAATACTTAGTCAGAATTGCTTTGGGAACTCTAAGGATGGGTGTAGGTGATATGACTGTATTAGATTCTTTAGCCATCGCCTTTACTGGGGAAAAGAAGAACAAAGAATTCTTAGAACGTGCTTTTAACATTTGTCCAGATGTGGGAGTTATTGCTGAACTCATTGCCAACAAAGGCCTTAAAGGCGTAGATAACGTAGAAATCAAAGTTGGCCGTCCAATTAAGATGATGATGGGGCAAAGAGTTAAAGAATTAGAAGAAGTTCAAAAGAAAATTCCTGGCCCTTTAACTATTGAAGCCAAGTATGATGGGGAAAGAATTCAGGCCCATAAAGATTCTAAAGGAAAAATAAATCTTTTCTCCAGAAGATTAGATAACATTACCAAACAATTTCCAGACTTAGTAGAATATCTGGATAAAGCCATCCAACAAAAAGAATTCATTGTCGAAGGAGAAGTAGTAGCCGTTGATAAAGAAGGACATAATCTTCCTTTCCAAGTTCTTATGCAAAGAAGAAGGAAATATGATGTTGAAGAATATGTTAAAAAAATCCCCATTCACTTCAATGTTTTTGATCTTTTATATCTAAATGGAAAATCATATCTTCACGAAGCCTATTACAAACGGGCAGACAAATTAGAAAGTATTGTTCACAAGAACAAAGAAGTAAAATTAACTGAACGAATCATTACTGAAGATCTTGAAGAGGTGGATGCTTTCTTCCACAAAATGCTCGATGAAGGTTATGAGGGGATATTCATTAAATCTAGAGCAGAAGATTCTGAATACCAAGCTGGAGTAAGAGGCTGGAATTGGATTAAATGGAAAAAAGAATATGTTAAAGAGATGGTTGATACTTTTGACTTAGTCATTGTTGGCGCCTTTTATGGAAAAGGTAAACGCCATGGGGTTTACGGAGCATTATTATGTGCTTCCTATAACGAAAGCGAAGACACTTTTGAAACTGTTTGTAAATTAGGTACAGGTTTAACTGACGAAGTTCTTGAGGATTTACCTAAAAAACTAAAGAAATACCAAGTGCCTAAAAAAACGGCCAGATTATCCATAAAAAAAGAAATGACTCCAGATGTTTGGTTCTCTCCAAATATTGTTGTCGAAGTTCTCGCTGCAGAAATAACTAAAAGTCCCTTTCATACTTGTGCAGGAGGACTAGCTCTAAGATTTCCTAGATTCCTTCAATTCCGAGAAAACAAAAAAGCCGAACAATCTAATACTTCTAAAGAACTCAGAGATTTATTTGAGAAGTAAAACTAATTATCTTTCAAGACTCCAGATTTTAGCTCTATAAACTGAACTAATTGGAGTAACAGAATTATCTTTATATTCTCCTCGATCTCCTAAAATAATCGGTCTGAAACCAATTTTATCATCAACACTTAATGCTTCTGGAAGAACATAGGAACCAGATTCAATATCTTCTCTAGTTTGTCTATCATCATCAAAAAAACCGGTTAAATTAAAATCATTGGTCTTATCTGCACTAAAAACCGGAATATATAAGGATCCTTGTTTTCTAATCCCAGTTAAATGACGAAATGCTCCACCAACTTCAATATCTAAATCAAAACTATCTCTTGGAACGGTTCTACCTTCCACTAAATCCACAGATCCAAACTGTTCTGTCTCAGCACCTTGGTCATTTTTAACAAGACCATAACCATCTTTAGTCCAACAAGGTAAAAAAATTCCGTAAAAAGAACGTATTTGCTCATGTATTTCGGCAAAAGAATTATCTAATTGAGTTTGTTCTGCACTAACCTTAGCAGCCCCATCTCCATCTCCAGCAAAAAGAAAATCCATTTGTTGACTAATTAATTCACTTTTTTTGCCTTTATAATCCTGAAAATCCTGAATTGTATCTTTCCCCAAACTTTCGTAATGGTTCATTCTAGCAACTACCAAATCAACTAAAGAAGGTAATTCAATCTCTCCCCGTTCTTGTAGTTCCCATGCTTCATGAAAGTTATATTCTTGTGTTCCATCACCATGGATAGAACTAGCTAAAGGACGAGCTATCTTTCTCAATTCTTCTAAATGATCTCTATCAATAGGAATTTCCATTATAGTGTATTCAAAACTCTTTTAGTTTATAAATCTTTTGTTTAATTGTAACTATCAAGTGATAACTCATAAGATAGTTAACATTTTTAAACTATTAACTTATTCTAACTAACATGAGTTACAAAGAACTTGGTTTGAAGTGTGGAATAGAAATCCACCAACAATTAGAAGGAAAGAAACTATTCTGTAATTGTCCTACCCTAATCCGAGAAGATACTCACCACTTTACATTAAACAGAAAATTAAGAGCTGCAGCCGGAGAGGGAGGAAAAGTAGATATCGCTGCCCAACAAGAACAAACCAGGGATAAAACATTCATTTACCAAGGTTATCAAGATACTACTTGTTTAGTAGAAACCGATTCCGAACCACCGCACGAAATAAACCAAGAATCACTTTACACCACACTACAATTCTGCAAATTAATCAAAGCTAACATCTCCCCAATAGTTCAAGTAATGAGAAAAACTGTTGTTGATGGAAGCAACACCTCTGGTTTTCAAAGAACTGCCCTTATTTCCAGAGGAGGAGTACTAGAAACTTCAGAAGGAAAAGTTGGAATTGATAACATCTCTTTAGAAGAAGATGCTTGTAAGATTATTAAAGAAACCGAAGAGGAAAAAACTTATCGGCTCGACAGATTAGGGATTCCTTTAATTGAAATTGGCACCGCTCCAGATATTAAGTCTCCAGAACAGTGTCAAGAAACAGCCAGAAAATTAGGTATGCTCTTAAGATCTCTTCCGGGAGTAAAAAGAGGGTTAGGAACCATAAGGCAAGACGTTAATGTTTCCATCAAAGGCGGAGCAAGAATTGAAGTTAAAGGAGCTCAAGATCTAAGACAGATTCCTTTGTTAGTAAAATTAGAAGTTAAGCGACAAGTTGAATTATTAAAACTAAGAAAAGAAATCAAAAAAAGATTAGGTAAAGATATTAAATTATCAATCACAAACCTTACTGAAACATTCAAAAAAACTAAATGTGAATTTATCAAAAAAGCATTAAAGAATAAACAATTTAATGTTGTTGGAACAAAACTCTCCAACTTTGCCGGTTTTTTAGGCAAAGAAATCCAACCTGGAAAAAGATTGGGAAAAGAATTGGCTGAATACGCTAAAGTAAAAACAGGAATCGGTGGAATCATTCATTCCGATGAAAAACTAGAGAAATACCTCCTTAGAAAATCGGAAATCGAGGCAGTGAAGAAGAAACTTAAAATAAAAAAAGATGATGCTTTCATTTTATTATTAATTAAAGGAAAAGGAGAAAACGTAACTTTTGCACTTACAGAAAGATTGCAACAATTCAGCAAAGGGATTCCCAAAGAAGTAAGAAAAGCCAATCCGGATGCCACTTCTTCTTTCTTAAGACCGATGCCAGGGGCTGCAAGAATGTATCCAGAAACAGATGTTCCCTTAATTAAACCAAGTACTAAAAACATTGAACTTCCAGAGTTACTAGAAGAAAAATCTAAGCGTTATCAAAAAGAATTCAATTTAAGTCAAGATTTAGCTAATTATGTAGCCAAATCAGCAAGAGTGATTCTCTTTGAAGAACTTCTCAAAAAATATCCTAAGTTTAAAGCAAACTTCATCGCCGATACTTTAATCTCATTACCTTTGGAAATCAAGAAAAAATATAATCTTGATTCTGAAAAACTTACCGAAGACAATTATCGAGATCTATTCAAATATCTAAATCAAGATAAAATCCATAAAGACATCCTCTTAGATGTTCTTATTGATATGATTAAAGGGAAGTTCAACATAAAAAATTATGAAAGTCTTTCCACAGAAGATGTTCATAAGACAGTCAAAGAAATTGTTAAGAAAAATCCCCACGCTCCTTTTGGTGCCTTAATGGGTCAATGTATGAAAGCCCTGCAAGGAAAAGTTTCCGGAAAGATTATTTCTGATGAGTTGAAGAAATTACTCTAAACCATATAATATTAAATACTTCTTTAATCTAAACTTAAAAATGCCTCGCTCATTTTTAACAAAAACAGCTTTACTAACAACCTTGATCTTAAATCCAATTCTTGATTATAATCCTCCCCAAAAATCACCAAAACTTGAGCCTTCGTTCTTAGAACAATCAGTAGAAAACTCCGAATTTTCTATTAGGGCAAACCCAATTCCTTTAGAACTTCATAGAACTCTACATGAAATGATTTACAAGGCCCTTTTAGAATATTTAAGAGAGTACAGTTAATAACTACTATTGAGTAATTACAAACAAAACATTTATAAATAGTGTTATTCTTGAGATAATATGATTGAAAGACTGATAGAAGATACCAAATTAGGAGACTTTATCCTAGATTCACAGCCATCTGCCAATAGTATTTTTGCTGAAAATGGAGCTCTTGAAAGATCTCTAGAAAAAAGTGTAAATTTCACTTATGATTCACTTTACGGAAACCGGAATACTTCTGATATGTCTAATAAAGAAAAAGCATTACGTTTAGCAACAGCAAGTGCCTTAATTGGGACAATGGGAAGTACGTATGTTGCGGCAGAAACAGCTTGCAGATTATCAGAATCGGCAGTAAGAGGAACTGGAAGATTAGCAGAACTTGGCTATCAAAAAGCTGCCAATCAATGGGTTAATGTAGAAGATTTTGGTCAAAAAGTTGCAGATAATTACAAACATTTGAAAAAGAGAATTCCTAAATCAGCTAAAAACTTATTTCATAAAATTAAAGATTATTTGGTTGTAGGTTTATCAGTTGCAGCTATAGGTTTAAGTTATTCTGGAATTAAAAGTTGTGGAGAAGAACCAGAACTGGCACCAATAGTTGCTCCCGATCCAAGACCAACTCCAGAACCTGACCAAGATGATGGTAGAATTTATGTTCCTCCACCTAGGCCACAACCAACCCCAACACCCGAACCAACTAGAGTTCAAACTGCTAATCCATTAAACCAGTTTGATAATGAAAGAGTTCTAGCATATTGTGCAAATGAAATGGAAAAAGATTATGTTATAGAAACTTTAAGAACTAATGATAATGGGGTCAGAGATATCCAAATTAATAATTCTAGAAACCAAGCAACAATAGTGAATGCACATGGAACTGAAGTAACTGTGGATCTTGTTGTTGATGGAGAAAGAATTCCTGGAAATGATTATGGCATCATCACTTTACGTGGACATGTACAAGATATGATTCCTCTGCAGATAGACACCGAAAGTCATGAAGCAGAAAATACTGTTTACCTTCTTGGTGGCTGCAGATCTGCCCAATTTATTGATGATCTAGCAGAACCAAACCGAGCAGTAATTGCTTCTACAGGTACAGGATATGGTCCCATGAACACTTATTTACTATTAAGGGTAATTGACGAAATGGATACTAACAATACTTGGGCAGAATTAAACAGAGATCTACGAGCAAATTCTGAACGGGTTAGAAATGAATTTGTTTTACCTAATACTACTGAATATCAAAGAAGGTCAAGAAGATGAAACTAGAAACAATACTAAAACCGGTAAAAAAGACTTTGGTAACTTTGGGCCTAGTTTCTCTTTTAGGTGCAACTGCACTTACAGTAAATTATTTTGCAACTCATAAAGATAAAGTCAAAGCAGAAGAAACTTCTGCCGGAATAAATTACTCTCACCCTGACGAACAAACTACACATATATTGAATTATATTGCTGGGAAAGAAGCAATGACAAGAGATGAACGTGCTGACATAATGAAAGACGTTTTAAAAAGATGGTGTCATGCAAATGAGGTTGAAATCCCAGAATTAAAAGGAAAAAGTGAAAGAGAAGTAGCAGAATGGTTCGTAGACAATTACAAAGTTGAAGGGAAAGATTATATCCGTGATGTTAATGCAACTTTAAAACATTTTGAAAAAATAATACCTTTAAGAAAAGAATGGAACCCAAAATTATATGATACTTTATGGAGATTAGAAGGAGGATATGGATCTCCAAAAATAGATTGGGCATTATGGGTTAATGGAGAAAATAAAAGTGTATTATCATTTTTCTCAGAAGATAAAGTCACCTCACCTTCTTACCGTCCATTTAGTAATAAAATAATGGTTTATCCAAATGACCCTTTAGAAACATTAATGTCGGAATTTCCCCATGCAAAACAATTCAATACTGACTTAATTAACACAGGCCTAAAATTAACTGACACTGCTAAAAGGATAGGTCAAGAATTAATTAAAGGAACTTCAGTGATAGAAGCGTATCAAAAAGAATATAGTATTCTCGGAAGTGTTGAATTTGAAGCACATAGAGTTATTGAACCTAAATTAAAACAAAGACTTAAAGAATGAAAATGAATCCCAGACAACATTTAGAAGCATTAGCAACAGAAATTGAAAGAGAAATCCTAGAAACTGGAACCATTCTATTTAATGGCACTGAAGTTTTTAAAAACAATTCAAGTAATAATCCCTATTCTGGTTTATGTCATGGTGCAGTTTGGAAACTAAAAGAATTGGCCCCAGATTTAGAAATGAATTATGTTGCTTTCGAAATAAGTAATGGCAAAAACCAACTGTCTAAAGATGTTCATGCTGTTGCAAAAGTACTTACTGAAAACGGAAATTTCATTGTTGATCCAACAATCAAACAGTACCTACCAAATGCAAAAATGGTTTATGCTGCAAACGAAGAATATCCTCTCATAGCTATTCAAGGAACAATGACTGAAATGCCCTTACAAAATTACCCATAATTTTATATAAAATGCCTTTAATTTTAATACAAAATTCATAATCATATGGATATGGAGGAAATAAAAATGACTGAAATAAAACAAGGAGATAAAGTAAAAGTAGAATACACCGGAAAGCTTGAAGATGGAACCGTTTTTGACACTTCCGAAGGAAGAGAACCCTTACAATTTGAAGTTGGAGCTAAACAAGTAATTCCTGGTTTTGAAAAAGCTATTGAAGGAATGAAAAAAGATGAAGAAAAAACCTTCACTCTTAAGGCTGACGAAGCTTATGGAGAACCTAAACCAGAACTAAGTCAAGAAATCCCTAAAGATAAATTACCTAAAGAACCAGAACCTAAAGAAGGAATGATGTTATCTGTAGGAACCCCTGATGGAAGACAAATGCCAGCTAGGATTGCTAAAGTTTCTGAAGACAAAGTTACTATTGACCTAAACCACCCTCTCGCAGGAAAAGAATTAACTTTTGAAGTTAAGGTTGTAGGAGTAAACGAACCTGAAGAAGCTAAAGAAGAACCTAAAGAAGATTCTGTAGGAAAAGAAGGCGAAGAAAAACCATCTGAAGAACCTAAAGAAAACTCTGTAGGAAAAGAAGGCGAAGAAAAGTCAACTGAAGAATCAACTGAAGAATCAACTGAAGAATCAACTGAAGAATCTAAAGAAGAAAAGAAAGAAGAAGATTCCGACTGTAGCGATTGTTCTAGTTGCGCAGGTTGTCAATAAGTTTATATAATTCTTTTATTTTCTTTATTTTTATGAAACAAGTTCCTAAATCATTAAGAGTCTGGTTTCTAATCCATTTTGTTGTAGATATTATTGTAGCAATCCCTTTAATCTTCTTTACAAAATATACTTTATCTTTATTTGGATTCCCTTTAGAAAATCTTGTTTTCGCCAGATTAGTTGGTGCAGCATTAATTGGGATTGGAATGACTTCTTATTTCTGCAAGAAGAAAGAACACTTTGAAATCATGCTTATCTTAAAGATATTTTGGAGTCTTGCCGCCATTGTTGCTTTAATTTGGGGAATAATAGAAACCAAACTTCCAGCTTTATGGGTGTTTTTAATTATCTTCATCATCTTTTCCACAGTTTGGCACTTCTACCAAATGAGGGAAGTCTCCTCGCATTAAGAAACTCAGGAACTCATCAACTAGTTGATCATCTAGTTGCTCATCTAGAAGGGGAATATATTGTTCTTTTCTTCTCTGATTTTTTTCATATGGCAAGGAAACCAAATTAGGCATATATTCTTTCCTCCCTAATCCTCTCATAATTTTTTTAATTTCTTTATCTGTAGCTGGTTCGAAATGTTTTCTGCCACCATTCACCATAAAACATCCTTCCTCCTTAGGCAAACCAGAAACAAAAAAATAAGGTGTTGGAAAAGCACCTTCTTCTTCCATAAGTTTGATGTCCTCAACCAACTTATCAATAGAAGAATAATTCATATGCATCAAAGGCACGTCATTGTCATCTAGAATCTCACCACTACGATGACAACAATACTTACCAGTGGACGTATTCTTGAATAAATAAGCATTTCCTTCCATATAATCTCCAGGATAAACCTGATTTAAAAACATTTTGTAATAAAAAGATTTATTAGTAAATTTAATATTAATCCTCGTATGAACAAAAATAAACTCTTTTTAATCACCTTCTGTATCTTTTTGCCTTTGTTCTTACTTCTTTTATCTTATCAATTAGTTCTAGGTTTTGTCAATTTAACAGAAAACCAACAACAAACGGTAGATTTCCTAGAAAATAAACAAGAACTAAACTTAAATTACACTGTTTCAGAAACATCACACCTTGAAGATGTCCAAGAGATTACAACTACAGCCAATTATTTTTTTTACTTCACCCTTTTCATCTGCACTTTCATAATCACTTATTACAAGAACAACTTAAAACAAATAATTAAAATTTTCCTTTATGGGGGAATAACATCTCTATCTGCAATTGGAATAATCTTCCTCTTCATCTTATTCAGTTTCCAATCGTCCTTCATCATATTCCACAACCTCTTCTTCCCTCAAGGAAATTGGACATTCCCTTACAATTCTCTTTTAATTCAAACATTCCCTTTAGATTTTTTCATCTCAATTAGCATAAAAATATTCTTATTAACAATCATTTTCAGTATACTTTTTATACTCTTAAGTTTTCTTTTCAAACATGGTTATTCAGTTAAGAGGAATTAAAGCTTGGTTAGTTACCTTGGTTGCATTGATAGTAATCATTGTTGCTCTTTTCCTCGTGTTTCAGATATTAATCTTCCTTTTACCTTTAGCTATCCTTATCGTTGTAGTTTTTTACTTCTTTAGAATACTCAATAAAGTTAAAAAAGACCAAACCAAAGAGTATGTAGATATAAAATTTAAAATTAAAAAATGAAACCATTAATATTAGTAAATTTCAAGACGTATCCCGAAGCGACAGGAAAAAAATCCCTTCCCCTAGCTAGAAAGATTTCTCAAGTTAGAAAGCAAAAATATCAACTCGCTGTTGCCCCTTCAATATTAAATCTAAAAGAAGTCTCAGAGAAAACCAAACTCTGGACATTCTCTCAACATACAGATAGCGTAGATTTGGGCGCCCACACCGGCAGAATTCCTGCTAAAGAACTAAAACAAATTGGAGTTACCGGAACCATCTTAAATCATTCAGAACGAAAGATTCCGTTTAACTTTCTAAAAAAAATCATGGAGAATTGTAAGAAAGAACGACTAAAAACAGTCATCTGCGCCTCTACCATCAGCGAAGTAAAAAAAGTAGCTAAACTAAAACCAAATTATATTGCTTACGAACCAGAAGAATTGATTGGTGGAAACATCTCGGTAACTGAATCTCAACCAGTCATTATTGTTAGAGCAGTAAAGGCTGCTCGTAGCATTAGCCCAAAAACAAAAGTCCTAATTGGGGCAGGAATCCATTCTAAAGAAGATCTCGAACACGCCTTTTTATTGGGGGCTAAGGGAGTTCTTATTGGTCATGCTGTCGCCCAAGCTAAGGATCCAACAAAATTCTTAAGAGAAATGTTACCTTAATTACTTTACTATTACATATAATTTCTTAGTGGCATCGTATTGGTCGTTATTGTTATCCGGAGAATGCATCACCTTAACATCAAAAATATAAGTCCCCTTCTCTGCACCATTTGGAACTTCTACTAAAATTGCTTCTTCCACATGTTGGTTCTCTTTGATTGTCAATTCATTTGTATTGTACAGCAACCACTTCTCAAATGGTGCTAGGTCAGTGATTGTTCCAGATTTTCCATCTAAATTTACATATGCGGCAGGTTCTATAGTTATGCTGAATGAATCTCCAAACTCATCTTCATCAATATTCAATATCCCCAACCCATAAATATGTGTATCTCCTGCTTCTAATTCTGCAGAAAAGAACGGCAAGGCTACCTGTCTTCCTTCGTCAACCAGTAATCTCTCTAATTGCTCTTGAGTCATTGCATCTAAGTCAGATTCTACACCTATAGATGTAACAATAAAAGACCTTAACAAATAAACTCCTCCAGAAAGCATAATTAAAGAAAGAATAATTACCACAAAAACATTGATTGATAACTCTATCCCTTTTTTATTCATCCAATTATAAAATTTTCAGGCTTTATATATTTTTTCACAATCCAGGCCAAATTTTTATAAAAAACAACCCCAAATAACTGTTATGTTTAAATTTCCAATAAAAACAACTCTAGCCTCACTTCTTGCTTCTGCAATCATGGCGGTCTCTCCAGGTTGTAGCAACAATCCTCCTGGCGAAACAAATTACTGTGAACAAAATGAAGAGTGTAGTTCTGGAGAATGCTTAGAAGAACGTTGTACTGATGGAGAATGTTATCTTGATATTGATTGTCCTCCCACTCAAATTTGTGATCGTTTTAGTAAATATAATCGCGGTTTCTGTGAAGATATTGAAGAAGAGCCCTGCGAAATTAATTGTCCACCAGAAAAGACTAAAGTTCTTCTAGAATCTGAAGTGAAATTTCTAGAAAGTGTTTCTGAGGATAAATCCCTTATAACTTTTAATGCCAATTCTCAATATGCTCAAAACCTCAAAGATAATGATATCATCCTCACAGGGATAACTCCCCACACGCCCCATGGTTTGTTAAGAAGAATAACTGATAAAGATAAAGAAGAAAATCAAATTATTTTCACCACTCAACAAACTACTCTTCCTCAAGCCATTGGAGAAGGAACTATTAAAGGAACAATTTCGTTTGACGAAGATTATATTCAAAAAGCCGATTCTTTAATTGAAGGAGTAAAAATCGAAACTGCATATTTACCATTATCTCCTGCTTCATTTGAAGTAACCTTTGACCATGTTGACCTTTACAATAATCAAGTATTCTTAGACGGATCTCTTACTGCATCCTTGGATGTAGATTTTGATCTTGACATCTCTTGGTCTAAAGTTACTTATTTTAAACACACCATCGTAGGGACTGAAAACTTAGACCTCACCCTCAGCGGAGAATTTCAGGAAAAGATTAGTAAACAGCTTCCTACTATTGAACCAGTATATTTTTCTCCAGTAGTTATTATAATCCCTACTGTCCCCCCAATTCCAGTAACTATCCATCCCAATCTTACCTTAGATGTCGGTTTTGAAGCAGAAGGAGAGTTGAGTGCAGAAACATCCCTTTTTCAAGATTTACAATTTGAATTTGGTTTAGAGTATCAAAACAAAACTTGGAGTCCAATCCAATCTTTTCAACAAGGAATGGAATTTAACCCTCCAACGTTGACCGAAACTAAAGGGACTCTAGAAGTGTATATCCAACCAAAATTTTCTCTTGAGATTTATGATGTCATTGGACCTTATGGAAAAATGAGAAGTTCTCTTGGTGTAGAATCCAAGCCACTAGATGGTTTCTGGTCTCTTTACGCTGGATTAGATGTTTTTGCAGGAATCCATGCAGGGATTTTAGGATCTATCTCAGAATTTGAAACTACTGTTTATTCTCAAAATAAAATTCTTGCCGGTAGCGATAATTGTCTACCTGAATTAGAGATCTGCGATGGTTTGGATAATGATTGCGACGATTTAATTGATGAAGGCAATGTTTGTGGATCAGAATGTCTTCCCCAAGAATACAAAACTTGCTTTGACTTTGATAACAACGGCATAGAAGAAGTAGTCTGGTTTGACAGTTGCAACAATCCAGAAGAAGTATCTGTTTATTGTAATGAAAAAGAAATCTGTCAAGACAGCAAATGCGAAGAAATTCCTTCTGGAGATTGTAAGCCAGGAGAATTAAAATTCTGTGGCCCCGAAGAAGAAATTGGCGAATGCAAATGGGGTTGGCAGGAATGTTTAGAAGATAAAATCTGGAGTGTTTGTGTAGATTCAGTTTATCCTACTAACGAAATCTGCGACAACCTCGATAATAATTGCAATGGATCAATCGATGAAGGGGATATTTGCGATGTACCTTGTGAAGATCAATGTTTTTCTCCTGGCCAAAAAGAATGCATTGACAATGGTTGGAAAGAGTGTAATGATTTTAATGATGACACTTGTTTTGAATGGGGAGAATTAAATTATTGTAATGAAGACCAGATATGTAGTGAAGGAGAATGTATTAAAGAATATAAAACACTACACATTACTATATATGAAGATAAATATTTTGATTTTTCTAAAAATTTGACAGTTCCTAAAACTGAAGATTATGATCTTCAATTTCACGCGTTAGAATGGTCTTGTTGTTCCCCCCCCGAATGTGAGTATGGAGTCAGCATGGGAAGTAAGGTTTCGGATAGTTATAACATTCTTCCGTTGGGACAAGTTTCTTTAGAAGAAATCACTCTTATTCCCCCAAATATCGAATGGACAAACCAGTATAGTCTGGCCAAGGCAGATTGTTCTAATGTTCTTTATAACAAAACGGGAGAAGCTTTCATCATTGAAACAACAGAAGGAGATTTTATTAAAATGAAAATTACCGGATTAGAAGACCCAGATTCTACTTCAGAAAAGATAGTCTTTGAGTGGGATTATTTATAAAAATAAAAGAAAAAAAGAAATTACTTAACAATCTCGTATTCTTTGGTAATAATTATCACAAAGATAATTAGTAAGATCGCCCCAGTAATCATGTACCACAAACCAGGTAATACTGATTCATCTTTTAAGGAAAGGTACATTCCCCAACCCATTACAATGAATCCTAACCACAGAAACTTATCAAGGACCAGTTTCATAATTTGAAACTCTTGATCTTCTGTCATTACTCTTTTTCCGGATCTAGCTCGTTTTACCATTTTAGCTCACCCTCACAAAGAAGCTTTCTCTTGCGTAGACAACTCCAACTCCAGTTCCATCTTCGCCTTCACAATCTTCCTCTGCTAAACTGGGATTATCTTTGTCTAATACACAAACAATAGCTTCGTACTGGTAATTTCCAGTAGCTCCACCTGTAGCAGACACAATGGCTTCTTCAACCTTAGATTCTGTTGCACTTAAATCTTTGTTGACGGTTTGGTCATAGAAGAATGTTATGTGGTCACATCCTGGTTCACCACAATCTGGCGTTGATCCAGTGTACTCTGCCTCACCCTGCCATTGAAGGAAGTTTAATGTCACACCATAAGTTATCTGTTGTGATTTCCGGTTGGCAACACCAATCCCAATAATCGTCTCTTCACCAGCTTCTAATTGAACATCTCTGCTCACAGAAAGTTTTCGATCACCTTCTCTTAAATCTTCAGCAATCTTTTCCTGGATCTCCGCAGTAACATCTGTTTTTAATCCAGTAATATCCTTAAACAACCCTTTAATAAATCCTATCCCTAAACCAAGAAGAATCATTGCTAGAACAACAACTACGATAGTTTGGATAGATAAATTTAGAGCTCCTTTCTTCTTCCTTATCATGACTACACCTCTTTTTTTTTACTATACTTTAATATTAACTATTATATATCTTCTAATCAATATTTTTTAGTATAAAAAGGTATCGGAAAAAATCCGCAGATCTTTAACCCAAAAACCAGAAAATTTTCTCAATAATTCCCATCGTCCAATTCTTAGCTAAAAATACAACAACAAAAGAAAACAAAAATCCTGGAACAAACGGTGCTCCTTCTTTAATCAAAACATAATTCAATTTATCATCGGCTTTCAAAACCATCAATCTTCTTATGTCTCTTTTCTCTAACGCTCGTTTATGCATCACGATCCGATTTTTAATTTCAACATTTTTCTCTAACCAATCTCCCTCCACTAAATGTTCTGGGGCAATCTTCCGAGTAAAACCACTTTTTTCTATAGCGACAATAAAACAAATCAAATAAAAAGAACCCAAGATAAATCCCACTATTGTTAACAAAGGAACCCACCAAATACTCAACACCCCAATCACTCCACTAAAAATCCAAACTCCCAAGTGCCACCATTTATACTCCTTTAAAAGTTTCTTAAAACTTTTTGTAAAACCTTTCCAACCATTAATTGCTACCCCTATGCTCCACAGCAATCCCCAAAAGGCCCCTAAAAATATCAATCCCAATAAAAACCAACCAAATTGATAACTTCCCCACCACAAACCAACTAAACTTCCAACTCCCATCAACAACTTACTATCTCCTCCGCCCCATTGATCAGCCACATATAACATATATGCCAACAACCAACCGACTCCTAACCCTAACAATCCACTTGCAAATAATTCCCATCCTTCGACAAAAGAGAACATCAACCGCAATCCCAACCCTACAAACATTAATCCATAGCTAATCCAGTCGGGAACCTCTCTAGTTCTGATATCAGAATAGGAAGCAGTTAATAAGAATACTAACCCCACTACTACCATAACTGCTTCAAAAACCATAATTTAATCATTTCTCCATGATTTATAAAATTTCCCTATAGAAAGTTTTATAAACAAAAAAACAATAATTACGACTACAATAAGATTTAATAATATTCATAAAAAGTGGTGATCCCTATGGCTGAAGAATATGAACTTTTCCCTCATAAAATTTTTGAAGAATTAAAGTACGATGTTGAAGCACTAAAAAATAAACTTTCTGAACCAGATCTCAAAGCAAATGAACTTATGGTAGAGATAGAAGATCTCAAAGAGTCTATTCATGAACTCAATAATGTTTTCAAAGTTGCTTTGGAAGAAACCAAAGGCGAAGATTCTAAAGAATTAGCTACCATCAAAGAAAAACTTGATGCAGTGGTTAGACAGAATGAAACTATAGCTCAAGGAATGGTGGCCATTTCTGAAAAAGTAGAAGAGTTTACCAAACCAAAAGTGATGGCGTCTCCTCAACCTAATCCACAATCTCCGCCACCTAGACCTAGTTTCTCTCCTAGCTTTCCACCACCACCTCCCGGATCCCCATCAAGAGTAGCTCCGCCAATTTCAATGCCTGGAGAAGGACCATTGCCTCCACCACCAGAGAAAAAAAGATCATTGGGCTTATTTCATTAAAATGTCTGCTCTTAAAGCAAAAAAACTTTTATTTAATTTAGCTAAGGCTAGCGAGCAGCAACTTATTAGAATTCCCCGTCGAGAAATTCTTGTTAAAATCAATGAAATAAAAAATATGGCTAAGAATAAAAAAGTACCTCAAGCCGTATTACAAAGAAAAATTATTAATTTAGAAAAACATCTCCAAGACGTTCTTTCTTTAGAAAAGGAATTCAAAATAAAAGAGAAAAGACATTCACATCAACTGAGCACATTTAAATCCCAATTAAAAGATCTTCGTAAGAAATTAGCTGCGGCCAAATCTCCCGAACTCCGGGCTAGATTAAACAAACTCCACCATCTTGTTGGAGATACTATGGCCAAACATGAAGTCAAGAAAGAAGTAGCTGATCACAAGACTTTAGCAAAAATCCCCCTTAGACTTCCTGTTCCTCCTGAAGAAAAAATAAGAATCTTGGAAGAAAAATTAACTAAGATAAAAGAATCAGGAAAATATTCTACTGAAGAAATGCATCACTTTGAAGAACGAATTAATAATCTAAAAGAAAAGATTTCTCCTCCTTTATTAGAAGTAAAACACAAAATGACCTTTGGACCCCAAGTAGCTGTTCATGTTGATGAATCTCTACCAGAATTGGAAATAGGGATTGAACATCTACCTATGCCACCCCCACCTAAAATCAAGAAGTAAATTAAAACTAAACGTCTTTTCCCATCAAAGTTTTTCTTCCGTTCTCTTTTGCTCTTTTACAACAAGCTTTAGCCAATTCTTTAACTTTGATATCAAACCTATCAAAGAAATCTGCAGAAATATTATCTATTCCTTCTTCTTTTGCTATTTCCTTAATTTGAGTTCTTACTGCAATCATACTCTTAATTAAAAATTTCTTATATTTAAAGATTGCTATTAGTTTCTTTAATAAATTATCAAAGAAAAAGATTTATAAAAGTTATTTACCTTAACTGATTAAAATGGAAAACTGCATCTTTTGTAAAATCATCAACAAAGAAATCCCGTCTCACAAGATTTACGAAGACGAAAACACTTTAGCTTTTCTAGATGTACGGCCACATACCAAAGGACACACCATAGTTATCCATAAAACTCATGCTGAAACTATTTTTGATTTAGAAGATAATAAATTAAAAGAATTAATTTTAATTGTAAAAAAAGTAACCAAAAAATTACAAGAAAAACTCAATCCAGATGGCTTTAACATTGGCTGGAACCACAATTCTCTTGCTGGACAAGTTGTCCCCCATTTACATATTCACCTTATGCCAAGATACAATGGAGATGGTGGTGGTTCAATGCATTCTATTGTTAAAAACCCAGGAAATATGACTGTTGAAGAAGTTGCAGAATTATTAAAGCAATAACTTATGTTCTCAAGTAGAAATATTTATATAAAAACTCTTTATTTTTCTCTTAGGAAGGCGAAGTAGCTTAACCTGGTTATAGCGCCACGCTCATATGTTATGAGCCATGAGGCCTTTGGCCGATGATTAATCTATAATTGGGCTACGTGGAGGTTGGGGGCTCAAATCCCCCCTTCGCCATCTTTTTACCAATTATACCTAACACCAACAATGATCAAAAAAACAATATTACTCGTTGCTTTTGCTATCCTTAATTTAACCCCTTATTGTAGTAATTATATTCATAACCATCCTCCCAAAGAAGAGACTGTTAAATCTCATAGTTGTTATGAAGCAGAACTTCATCTTAACAAAGATTTATCTCAAGAAAGAGCATTAGGCATTCAAGAGTTTCTCACATCATGTTATCTAGATCTTGCCGAACAAGAGATTTCTGCCATTAAACAAGCCCATGACAAAAAACTAGTTTCTGGTTTTTCAAGTATAGATGAACATTGCCGTCGTGCTGGCCATCATTTAACTGACTTAATAGAAAAATCCCCCAACCCAGGAAAACTTTCTGATTTGGCAGAAACTTATCAATTTACTTGTTATGCCCACCTAGAATAAAACAAACAATTTTCTAACCAAAATTATTTCTTTAAAGAAAAACATCCATCCTGCCAGTTAAATTTAAATGTAAAAAAACCATTAAGATTTCAATACAAAAATAATTAAACAACAAAACAAAAGATTTATTAAAAAAAAAATATTCTTGAAAATATGTATTTAATATCGTTTATTGTTGGAACCTTGTTGTTTGTTGCAGGAATTTTTTCTATTGTGTACAACGAAAGAATTACAAAATGGTTATCATGGGATACTAGAAGTTGGGCTGGAATAAAAAAAACCAAGTATGATACATTCAAGAAAAACAAGCATTCTATTTATATTATTCAAAAATTAAGATGTTATATGTTGAGCATCGTTTTGATTATGTTCGGCTTATTCTTAATGGTAGATTGGATTTTCTCCTAGATAAACTATAAGGACATAACTAACAACCACCCTCTAGTTAGAAAAATCCCCCAACCCAGGAAAACTTTCTGATTTGGCAGAAACTTATCAATTTGTTTGTTATGCCTCTTTAGAATAACTCAATTAATCTTCTAAATAAAGATCTTTCTTTAAAGAAAAATAACCTTCCTACCAGTTAAATTTAAATAGAAAGGACGGTAATAAGAGGTATCAAAATTGCCGCGGTCGCATAATCTGGTATTGCGCTGGTCTTGAAAACCAGTTTCCTCACGGATATGCCGGTTCAAATCCGGCCCGCGGCGCTTTTATTTCAACTTAGAATTATTTCTTCTTTTTAATTTCCCTTTAAACTGTTCTTTTCTATGATTGACATTAACTCTCATCTTCGCTGCTTTCTCTTTTGCTCTTGTTCTTGCCACTACAGTTCTTGCTTTAGCAATTCCCGCAGCTTTTTTAGTTCCTTCAACTACATACTTATGATAATATTTGTAGCGGAAATATTTCTGAAGTTTATCTGCATATTCTTTTCCCATCCACCACGCTCCTATAACTAGCATGGGCCAAGTTAGAACATACACAATAACCATACTCCAACTTATTATACCTTCATTAAGGGCCAACAAGAAAATAACCTTAGTAACTTGTCCCAAGATTAAACTGAATATGATAAAAGCTGCTCCCCAGTAAAACTTTGCTGAAAATTTTAACTTCATATATCTTAGAAATATTTCTTTCTTAATTAACTTTTCTAACTAAAATACCAAACATCATCTGTGCTTATAGTTATCTCCTTCCCTTCAGGATCTTTGGCAACAACCTTCTTTTTTTCAACTTCTTTTGGTTCTGTCCTAGAACCTTCGGAAATTTTGTTTCCTGCAGGCTTCTCTTTCATAGTCATACTTTTTATTTCCATGCCCTTAGAATAACTAATATTCCCACAATTAAGACAGTTGAAATAAGGTCCAAACTTTCCTACTTTAGATTCTAACCAACCCCCACAAACACATTTGATCTCTTCCAGAGTTTCTTTAATATGCAATCTACAAACATCTAATCCTTGTTTACTCTTATGAGTAGCTATTCTAGCACAGAACGGACAGTTAAGTTGTTTAGAATTACCATAAACCTTCTTTGCCTTAAATCTCATCACAAAAAGAAATTAGAATTCCTTAATTAAGTTTTCTCTTAGCAAGATTTATATATTTTAAAAGTAGTCCAAAAACCATGGCTTTAGTCTTACCAGAAAGTGCTTTCCAAACATTAGAACCATTATCTATGTTTCTGGTTACAGTAGTTTACTCTTTACTTATTCTGGGGTTTTCTTTATTGATGTACAAAAATCTCCCTAAGAACTTTTTTAAAATAACCAAAGGAAAAGTGATTGCTACTGCAATTATTTTCATTATCCCCCTCATTTCTCAAATCCAACTATTTCTTTCTACGAGTTTAAACATAATTAAAATATTCACTGTATTTTTAGGTTTAACAATTAATGTTATTTCATTATTCCTGTTAATCTCCTCAGTAATATTTCTTTATTATCAAATTAAAGAAAAGCGCATACCTAAAGAAAAGAAAGAAACCACCCTTTCAATTATTATGATTTTAATCCTTAATGGCTGGACCTTAAGGTTAGTCTTGTTTTTTCTAATGGTCTTCGCCAACATTTATTTGTTCAATTAATAAGTTCTCCATCTCTTCCGCACGTTCCTTATCAACACTTCTAATAACAGAAAGAAACTTCTTTCCCAATCCTAAACTTTCCTCACAATCAGAACTACAAGGAAAATGAGAAAGCAAAACACAATCATCATTTCTTTTACTAAGGTTAGTGAACAAATTACTAGCCTTTAATTCTAAATCATACCGTTCAACAGAAAAGTTTTTTACAAAGAAATCTGCACAACATTTCGGATATCCTAACAATAAACCCAAATCATAATCATTTCCAACCAATTCATAATATGAAGCCAACCATGCCTTCTCTTCATCTTTAGAAATATATACAAAATGCATTCCTGGTCTTTTGTCTTCTTCTGAAATCCTAATTCCTTTATTAGAATATCCAGTTTCATCAGCCAAAAGAACTTTAAACTTAGACCGTACTAAAAACAATCCTTTTTCTTTACAAAACTTCTCCACCTTATCTAATTCTTCTTCATAAAAACCTTGACGAACAATTTCCTTAACATCCTCCAAAAGAAAAACAATCTCCTGCGCCTTAGTCTTTGATCCAAACACCAAACTCATCTCTTTTATCATTAGAAACAAGAAAGCTGGATACTTTATATTGTTTATTGTTGGTTAGGATATAAACAACTCTTTAGAGAATAAATCAACTAGACAACTAGACAACCACTAAAAAAGTATATAAATGAATTCCATTACTTCATTTACATGTCCAAAATTGTTGTAAAAGGAACAAAAATATCTTGGTTTTCTGCAGATAAGGAACATTACATTTCTTTAACTGATATTGCTAAAAAAAAGAATCCAGAGGAACCACGTTTTGTAATTATCAATTGGCTTAGAAATAGAAACACCCTTGAATTTTTGGGTGTTTGGGAAACCATTCATAATAAAAATTTTAACCGTGTGGGATTCGATACGGTTAGATTTGATTCAGGAGTATCTTCTTTTACTATCTCCCCATCTAAATGGGTTGAATTAACTAATGCAATCGGAATTTTTACTAAGGCAGGAAGATATAACAGTGGAACCTATGCTCATGAAGATATTGCATTGGAGTTTGCTTCTTGGATCTCTGCAGAGTTCAAGTTGTTTTTTATTAAAGAATTTAGAAGGTTAAAATCAGAAGAAAATGAAAGGAAAGGTCTGGACTGGAATCTTAAAAGAAGTCTGGCCAAGATCAATTACAAAATTCACACGGATGCAATAAAAAGCAACCTAATCCCGCCAAAAATATCCAAAACTAAGGAAAAAAAGATCTATGCTTCCGAGGCAGAAGTTTTAAATGTTGCTTTATTTGGGACAACTGCCAAGGAATGGAGACTTAAGAACTCTGAAAAAGAAGGCAATCTCCGGGACGAAGCCGACGTTTTCCAATTGATTTGTTTGGCCAATTTAGAAACTCTTAACTCTCAGTTTATTAAAGAAGGTTTAATTCAAGAAAAAAGATTATCTAAACTTAACGAAATCGCAATCTCCCAGATGAAGATATTAATTAATAATAACACTATTATTAAAAAAATTCAAAAGAGGTAGACTACATGGAACTCACATACAAAACTAAAAACAATCGCTTAAAGGTAAACATTGAATCCGATTCTGTCAAAGATTCTTTCAAAAAACTGGCCGAATTCCAAGAAGTGTTTGATGAATCTGCTTGCGGAATGTGCAACAACGACGATCTACAATTTATTGTTAGAACAGTAGACAATAATGATTACTACGAATTACGATGTAAGAAATGTGGTGCCAAATTAGCCTATGGTCAACACAAAACTGGTGGAAGCCTTTTCCCAAAAAGAAAACTCGAAAACGGCTCTTTTGACAAAGAACATCGAGGCTGGCATAAGTGGACTCCCCAAGGATAATTTTTTTTTATTTTATTTAAAAATCAAAACAATCATCTAATTTTACAGAAACAACTCTTCTAATCAAATCCAAATAAACTTCCCAAGCCTCTCGTCCCGAATTAATTAATTTCTGAACAAATCCAAAGGCAACATTATGCAATCCATTCTCTGCTGGCCTATCCAGAACAATCGCTCCACCCAACCCCGCAATATTATTTTCCTTAATTATTCTCATCCATTCTAAAGAAAACGCATATGCTTTCGCTTCTTCATCATGAGCACCACCTAATGCTTCAGTCAACACATGACCTAACTCATGCCCCAAGGTTAACATCACCCTAGCCAATGAACCTGCTTTAACAAAAATTTCAGAAACTAAACCTTGCCGTCTACGATTAACAGACAGCCCCATCACGCCAGGAGAATCATGGATTTTACTAAACCTCTCTTTACTCAAGACGCTAACCTTAATCTCCTTCGGGAACCTTTCACTAAATATTTTCTCAAAAGCTTCTTCCACATATTCTCTTACCTCCTCTGCTTCACCTACAAATCCTCCTTCTTTCCCAGACACAATAAATTCATCAGGAATAAAGTTATACTCTGGCCTAATATTAAACATTTGATAACTAACTGCCGCCTCTTGATATTTAGCCATCACCACGCTCTCAACTCCAGTATAAACCTCTCCTGGGATAAATGAACTATCAGAAAATCCCCCCAAAGATTCATATGAAGAAGACCCTCCACTATAACCACCACTACTTTGATAGCCAGAGCTAGCCATATACTCTAATCCTCCAGAACTATAACCTTGAGACATTTGATACATAATGACATCTAAATGTTTCCTGGAGATAAAAACTTATCATAAAAAAGTGAGACAAAAATGTCAACAATAAACAACCACTGAAGGGTGGTAAATAATAGAAAGATTTATAAATAACTTCTTTGTTAAGTTAAATATGGCTAAACTATACAATCTTAAAGGAATTGTTGCACTGGCATTATTAAACTTAGGAGTATGTAATTCTCCAGATTCAATTGTTCAAGAAAAATATGCACCCGTTTCATCTCAATATTCTGTCCAAGAAGAAAAAGCACCCGAATCACTTAGACTTTCTGAGGGATTAGATTATTCAGTAGATGCAGATATGGGGGCTTTAGAATATTTTGCTAACAAATTTTCTCTTAAACCTACCAAGGGATTTTCAGAAAAATGGAAAGAAGGAGAAGTAGTTTTTGGTCTTGATTATGTCCCTCTATTAGAAATTGTTGCTCCAGAAATGGATTTTATTAAGGATGGACGTTTAGCAGATTATGAACTTAAGGATCGTAAGTTAATAAATGCCGCCAAACTTAAATTAAAAAGGTCTCAAAACCCATACATAAAATAAAAAAGGTATTTTTTATGAAGCGTAGAAATTTTCTTAAAGGAATAATCTTGGGCACTGGATTAACATTAATTAATCCAACGACTCTAACAGATTTAGTTGACACACCCCTTTCCAACCCAAGTCCACAATTTATTTGGAATCCAGAATATTCTTTTAAGTGGATGGAAAAATTTCCGTATAATAAAATCGCAGAAAGCCACATATCTCCAGTAAAAAAGTTTGAACAACTTTATAATGATCTCATCCAAAAAGAAGTTACAGAAAAAAAAGATTTCTCTCAGTCTACTCCATTGACAGAACAAGATTTTTTAGCAATTCATTCTAGTAATTATTTACAAAAATTGGAACACCTAGCTCAAAGCCTTTCAGGATTATTCAATGGAGAAAACCCAATCAACAAACAGATTCTAGCTTTTGCTAAAACCTCCTGCGCAGGTACTTATCAAGCCGCAAAAGCCGCTTTAGAAACAGGAAAAGGAATGAATCTTAGTGGAGGGTTCCATCACGCTTTTCCAGGTCATGAAGAGGGTTTTTGTTATCTTAATGATATAGCAATCACAATCAAAAAACTCCAAAAAGAAGGAAAAATAAAAAAAGCCATGATTGTCGATTGTGATGTTCATCATGGCAATGGTAGTGCCCATATCTTTGAACAAGATCCTTCTGTTTTCACTTTTGATCTTTACCAATCTGACAATTATCCATATGAAAAAATTAAAACTGATGTGGCTATCGCTTTAGATTCTAGAGAATACATAGATGATTCTCGTTACCTTGAAGAATTAAAGAAAACATTAGAACCAGCAATAGAATTATTTCAACCAGATTTGATATTTTACTTAAATGGTGCTGACCCTTTAGAAACAGATCTTTTAGGGGGATTTTTTCTCACCCATGGTGGGATGAAAGAACGAGATCACCATGTTCTCTCCCTAACTGAAAAATTAGGAATTCCCACAGCCGTAGTTTTGGCCGGAGGATATTCTCCAAAAATTGAGGACGTAGTTAAAGTCCATTATAATTGTGCTAAATTAATTAAGAATTAATTACTTAATTGGTTCTAATGGAACTACATATATTTCTTCTAAATTGGGACTTTCTACTACATACCTAGGAGTTTTTAATGCGGGCCCAACAGTTATACTCTTCTCTACCACATCTGGTGGAAGACTACTGGCCCCTCCAGGAATATCTTTAAAAACTACCTTACTTTCAAAATCTTTTCCCGTAGCAGCTTCTACTGATTTACAAACCACTTCAGAACAATGTACAGATAACGGAGTAAACGGGTTAAGGTCGTATTTAGCACCCACTAATTTCTCTGCAAAACTAATAACTTTTTGAGAGTTTATTGGGTTGCCGTCATCATCATTCACTTGCCAAATCCCATGTAATTCCTCATTAAAAAAACTATGTTTGATATCACTTATTTCTGTACTCCTTCCAGTAGCTTCCACTACTCGCCAATCTCCATCTTTGTAATACATTACTCCCGCATGGCCCCATTCTTTTTTTGCTAAATCTTCCCCCACAATACCCGCGGCCGCCCCACCGCCCCGGTAAGCTAGTACATAGGTCCTATCTGTGTGTAAATTTAATTTTCTCTTTTCTGTTTCACCGCCAAAATAAACTTCTAATTCCTTTTTCCCAGAAGGTATATCGAAGAAAGAATTAGTTTCTAAAACTACATCAATCTCGCCCCCATCTACCATTGTATAATCCAACTCTGCACAGGCAAGTTCCTTACAACCCACATATTTGTAATTATATTTTTGTTTATTATCTTCACTATCAATCCAATAAGTAATTTCATTAACCCCATTAGTAACAACTACATCTCCAGAAGATTGGATTGTTCTAGTCTCAGGATCAATAACAATATCTCCATGGCCAACATGATCTACTGGCCCAGGAAAAACAGGAAAATCAACAACCAACCTAAATGGAGAATAATCTAGCCACCCTATTTTGTTATTGGCATACTTATTAGCCACAGGGAAATCATATTCAAACCCAGATAAGACTTGCCCTACTCCTTTTTCACTTAAGGCCAAAGAGAAACCTTCTCCTCCAGCCCTCAGTTTATCTCCTAATGAAATATACTCACCTTCATGTTGAGAATCATCAAAATAAACATCCACTTCTTTTTTTTTAGGATTAACATAAACCCCATCAACCATATGGATTTGATCCAATAAGGGATCTGGAGGAATGGATAATTGGCCTTTTGTTAATTCAAGGTCGCCAAAAAAAGTGTGCTCCTCACCACCTATGGTAATCTTTGCTGGTTCTGGCCCCCACTCATTATCTATTTTTAAAGTAGGTTTTCCATTCACAATTATGGAAGGCGGATTTGATTCCAGATCCCAATCTTGTTCTTGTTCATTCCAAGAGTCTCCCACTTCGACAGTAACTACTTCATTAGAAAATCCAATTAGTACAGATCTTCCAGGCTCAACAGTCAAATAATCTTGTTCTCCACCAATCTTAGAATTATCTTTAGAATAAATCTCAACCTTATTGGAATTACCTGTATAGCTAGCCCCAACCCCCAAATATCTAACATTTTCTACAGGAATACCTTTATTATTTTGAGAAATAACTCCTTTATCTATTTCTAAAATACCATTAATAATCTTTCCTTTCCCACTCACCGATTCTCCGGTGGAAAAAGAAATCACTGATCCATCAAAATTAAGATTAGTTGATCTTTGATTGGGATCATAAGAAACTAAACCTCCTGACAATTCTGGAGGAGTTCCTTGAGTATAAGAACCAAATCCAGAAACACTTCCCCCGACAATATTTACAGCCCCCCCATTAAGTGTAACTTTTTTAACATCTTGAGGAACGCTCTCCATTGTCGCTCCAGCAATTAAAGAAAGTGTTCCAGTTTTTCCATCATAAGAACAACCGGCAACACACCCACTAACAATAGAATTATCAATTCCTGCATCAGTTAATTGTTTTTGGAATTCTTCTTCTGTTAAAACTGGAGGGGGATCAGAAATTACTTGGAATAATAAAACTACCAATAAAACAACTACCAATATGACTTTTGTTTTTTTTATCATTTTATCCAATTATATTTAATCACGAAACTAAACACATACAAGTTATCATTTATTTCAGATTTGGGAAATCTTAAACTATATACTACTTCATTTTCTAAATGCCTTAAATCTATAAAAATACTTTCTTCTTCTGCTAATTCAGTAATGTAGCTCATCCGTATATAGTTAGGGAATTTTTTCTGTTCTTCAATAATTTTTTCTATTATTTCTATTGCTCTTCCCAATTCTACTGGGACTTCTACCCTAAATTGTTTCATCTCTATTGCCTCTTCTCCCACATACAATACTAACGGCAAGTCCAAGATAGTAATAACGCTCTGGGAAGAAACAACTGTTTGAATTTTCATTCCCGAAATAGAAACATTTCTGGAAGAAGAAAGCTCCCTCAGACATATCACAATATTTTCTTCTATAAATTTCTCCAACTCTGTTTCAACATTTTCTAATTTTGGGATTTCCAAAACTTCTTGTTCAAAGTAATAAGGAATTTTAAACCAAGAATATTCCATGTTGGGGGAGGGGACTTCATAATACCCACCCTGTACAGAGTTAAAAATAATCGCTTCTTGAGTAATGTCTTTTAAACAGCCTTCCAGAAAAAACTGCAATTCTTCTTTTCCTGAACTTGGTTTTACTGTGTTCTCTTCTAAATCTTTGATTGTATTATCTTTTACCAAAAATAGAAGCACTCCCACAATAGCTAAAATCAAAATACCAATTATAATAAAAATAGTTAGCTGTCCTCTTTTTGAAACCATCTTTATAATATAATCTTAAAGAATATATAAACCTATCTTCCTGTTCAAAACACCAATAACAAGCTCTTTACTATTAGTTAAATTAAGGTGAATGTTAATCTTCTCATCTCCAAATAATATTCTTAATGGAGAATGAATCTCCTGACCATCTAACTCTCTGGCCAGTTGGTCAACAATAAACAACTACTTAAAAGTGGTAAATAATAGAAAGATTTATAAAGCCAAACAAAAACTATATATTTGATTACTAATGAAATTAATTAATACTTTATTAACTGCAGGCTTAGTTGCCCTTTTAGCGAATAATACTTTAGCTAAAGAGAAACCCATTCAACAAAAGCCCCCAGTTTGTGAAACCATTTCTCCAGAATATAACTGCAATCTTAAAGATTTAACAGAAAATCAACACCAGTTTTATGAAGCGGTTTGCCGTTCCAATGGCCGCAATACTCCCGTACTAATTATAGATAAGGCTGCGGAAGAGATGACTCTTTATATTCAAGGAAAACCCGTTAAAACTTACCAGACCGCATTAAGTTGCACACCCCACAAAAAAAAGCTTTATGATGGTGATGGTAACACTCCCGAAGGCCATTATTTTACTGAATTTAATCCATATACTCAGGCCATTCAATTAAAATTTCCAAACTGGAACGATTCCGATAGTTTTATTGATACCAAACAAGAAGGCTCACTTCCCAAGCAGGCCACTCAGGGATTAGAAAGAATTGCCGTCAGAAGTGGTCCAAATTCTTCATGTTCTGAAGGGGATCTGATTTTATCAAAAGAAGACTTGAAACATCTTTTAGAAAAGCTTGGTCCAGATAAAAAATCGGAAATTTTAATCCTAGATTATGGAACTAAAGAAAGTTATCTTTAATCTGCCATTTAATTTTCTTATATAGTTACGACTTCTTGAGCATCCACGATCTATTCTTCTTCTTCTTCTAGGGCAGATATTTCTTCAATGGCGGTAGTTTCTTCCAATCTCATTTCTGCTTCTTCTTGCATTCTTAACTGTTGTGCTTGTTCAATTTCTAATTGTGCTAATTGTCGTATCTGATCCCTCTTATAATCTTTTATTTCCCCACCCATTAGTGTAGGAACAAGAGTATCAACAAATCCAATATAAAGTTGAGCATCTTCACTACTCCCCATTTTTGATTGTACATCGCCCCAAATATCCATATAATTAGCGCTCTTCCCTAATCCTCCCAAGACATCTTCAAGCACACCAGTATTAATGTTCCCCTTACCTGTACCAGTAGTACCCGCACCAATAGAATTGGGGTGAACATTGGCGAGTATTTTTGTAGTGGGTATTCCTCCCCAACAAGATCCGGTCAATAATATTTTTCTATCTTTGTTTTCTCCATTAAGTGACTCTTCAAAAACCTCTCGTTCTCCTCCTGAATGTCCTCTTTGGGCCACAATTTTATATTCTTGATTATTCCAAACTTGGCCTACTTCATCAAGATAGTCTGGAAGATTTGATCCTACCACCTCTATTCTATCAATCACTTCTACAGATTTTCCAGTTTCAGGGATGTATTGTCTTCCTTTGCCCTCTAAAACATAAGCGGCCAATTTTCCCCCACTATCAGTTCTTACACTGCCTGGAACAATATTAAAATTAGCCCCCCCAAAATTCTGAAAATTAGTAAACCATGTATATTCACTTGGATCACGATTACTAGTAAAAACCACTTTTGCTTTTCTGACCAGATCCCCTCCTTTTGTTTCCCAGCCCACGGTTGGATCGGCAGCCATTTTCAACCTTTCTTCAACCTTAAGCACTTCTGGCCTGGGATTGTTAAGGGCATCTAGATATACTGGATGGGTAGGATCAAATTTATCTTTATTTAATCTGATTATCGCTTGCAGAAAATCTTTCTTTGATTCTTGGTATTCCTCACTATATGCAATCTCTGTACCAGCATAGATTGCATCTAACCCATCTTCTGTTGAAGGCGTGGAAAACAGACTATATTCATATAATAATTCTCCGGCAAACCCTTTTGCATTTGGACCATTTAGTAATTGGTTTGCGGAATTGTATGTAAATGACGGCCCCCCTGCTTCATTGACTAAATCAGTCACAACATAAGTATTTATTAATTGTCTCTGCCACGGATCTTCGGGAATAACCTTTCCAAGCTGCCCTGTAGCCGCCAACATCCGATAAACTTTTCTTGCTTCTCCCATATTCTCCCCAACCAGAGAATACCCTCGTTGTTCCATTAGTTTAACAAAGTTCTCTCTACCTCCTGCTTCTTTTACCAAACTGTCCACAATCAACCCTGCAGAGGATCTAAATAGCCCCTCTTCAGCACCAACCATCATTGTCTCCGCATAAATCCCCTTGAAAATTGGAGGCTGTTTAAGAATTTCTAATTTGGTTTCCGTTGGCAGGTTTTTTACTAATTTATTTCGTTCTTCAGGTTTTTTATCGTGGCCTAATTTATTTATTGTCTGGCCGATTTCCTGACAGAAATCATGATATTTTTCTCTAAGAAATTTCCTAGATTCTTGCGACATCTTGGAATCAGTAGTTGCTTTGCCCCAAATTTCTAACACACTTCTCCAAGCCCCAGAATTCTTTCCGGTATAGATTGCCACAGCAGCATCATTTTCTCTTAGTTTGCCATAACTTATCTCAGCCATACTTTCAAAAAGTTCTGGATTACCTTCCCAAATCTCTAATTTTGTTTCTAATGGTTGTTCCTGTAATCTAGAAATCCCACTAGAAAGTTCATCCAATTTAGTTATCCCTTCTATATATTCTGCAGCCCTACCTTTGATGGAATCAGGAAGATTTAATCTTTCTTCATTGATATTTTCTCCAGAAATCAAATTTTCCATCAATCCCATTTTGTAGTTCCCTTTATCTTCGCCAACATAAAATGCGTCAGCCAATTGCACCCCTTCTACCAATATATTTCCCAGACTAAAGGCCTCATGATAATTGGGAGGAATTTTACCTAAAACTTCTAAGTAAGTATTCAAATGGACATTTTGTTGTAACTCTTCATTTAAATGAAGTTTAACCGGTTGATGAAATATCCTCAGTTCATAAGAACTAAGTTTTCCCTCAGAAACCATTCCTACCATCTTAGAATTTAATAATGGATTTTCACTTAAAGCAGCAAGATCATTAGAAAGAGTTTCTAAATTAAAAAGGGTTTCCATAGATTCCCTATGATCCATATTGACCATAGCCCTCAAGACCTCCATTTTATCTATTTGGGGAGGGAGCATTTTTAGGTAACTCGGATAAGTATAACTAGATAACTTTTGAGAAGGCCTATTTTTTTTAGTTAACAAATAAAAGTCTTTTTCCCCTTTATTTGCCGAATCCCACAACCAGGGCATTTCTTGTTTGATGGCTCGAGTATATTCTGTCTGTTCAGTTTTAGTCAAGGCCACCCCCCACGAGGTAAGATAATGATTTTCCACAACCCATTGATCAAAATGCCCCACTGTGCTCTCTTGTCCACTTGCCAAATCTTTTACCTTAATGTTCTTACCTAATGTGGACATATCAAAAGTCCTTGCCCTTCCCCCATTTCCAGTGTAGTCAAACACTACATTGGTGTTCATGTTTCCTAATCCACCTGGGGGATAAACATTTACGCCAGCCCTATCAAAAGATAATTTGATCATCTCTCCATTTTTCTGTCCGACTTGGTGTTCTGTAAACTCAACTGTTCCTCCGTCTGCAACTTGATCCACAAGCAAGTGAGGGGTAATCTGGTGAGAATTAATTTTAATATTGTTATTTCCTTCTGCATTGGCTCTTACAGACCCGTATTCATCAATAATAACATAACTTCCACCAACCCCATCTCCCATTCCACGATCATGTTCAGGAAGATAAGTTGTATCCTCGCTCACCCTAGTAGTTGTATGTGCACCCAATCCTTTTACCTCAGTAACTTCAGTTCCTGCACTTAATTCCCATTGTCCATTTTCAGTATTTAATGTAGCCCCATTTTCTGAAGTAATTACTCTTTTTGTTTCTAATTTTTCTGCACCGTCTTTCTTAACTACTTCTTTATGCTCCACATCCTTTCCTTTTACTGTAATTTTCTTATTATTTGCTTTTACTTTTGCTTTCTCCTTACTGCTAAAACAGTCTTCTCCCACACAAATACTTTTACCTTCCAACTCGCCATCAGAAATATCAGTTCCTTCCTCAAAAGAAACTGGGAGTTCCGGATCAATCCCTTCAAGTACATCCTGGACAGAATCTATGGCCTGTAGATCTTCTCCTTCATCAATTCTCCCATCTACTAAATGTACGTTCCCTCCAACTTGTATAAATTGAGAAACTTTTTTTCCATCCTCGTCAGCGTAGCCCCACAAGTGTAAGTTACACTTTCCGCCATCAGCAACCAGAGTTCCAGTATAACCAGCGTCTTGAGTGATATCCACGTTTGAACCAGCCCTAGCAATAATACTTAAACTAGAAGAGGTCCCACTGCCGATCTCTAAGTTTCCTTCTTCGATCACGATATTGTTTCCATGAATACTTGCTAAACCATTAATCGTTGCCCCAAAGTGATCATAACCTCTTATATCTACGCTTTCGGCCGAAACAAGTTCATCGTCTTTTATTGTTACTAAACCTCCAGAGAATTGTGCCCCTCCATAAACAAAATTTCCCCCAATTAGGGTTACGCTATCATCTTCATGTACACTTACTGCTCCCACTCCAGCCAAACTAACAGTGATCCCATAAGTATTTTGCAAATAATCAATTTGTTCTTTGGGGGTTTCAAAGGAATCATATACTTCGTTCTGAGGCATGACTAAAGGTAGTAAGAACAACAACGCCAGTATGGCCAATAAGGTTTTTATTTTCATTCTGTGCTTAAATCCAATTCGTTCAATTTTTTCTCTAAGGCAATATCTTCTGCAAATACTTCTTCATAATTATTATCATACTTAATAGCAAAAGTAAAATAATAAGGATCTTCAAAAAGATTCTGATCTACTAAAGAAATCAATACTTTGTTGTAGTCATCAGGCTTCCATTCTTCCCCTTTCCCTTCTCCCCCCTCGGGTTCCCCGTACGCAGTTATTACCTCTAAAATCTCAAAAGTAAATCCTTCTTCAAAAGCAAAGTCAGATATATCTCCCAATGGAAAAGATGCAGGGTTTTCTGTTTGTAGCTCCACAATATTTTTACTCCATTCCCACATTTTTTTATATTCTATTGGGCTAACTACTAAGAAATTTGTCAATTCTGCTAAAGTATTTTGCGCAGTTAATATTTCTTGATTAGTAATCTCAAAACCATCTCCTTGTGCAGACATTTGTCCGATCTTAATTGGCGCATATACATTTGTAGTTATGGTTTTTTCAGAGATTTTGCTATTGACTAGATTAATTTTGTATTCTATCAACACCCCATCTAGTTCATAAAAATTTTTTAATTCATCTAAACAAGATTTTAACTCAACTTTAATCAAGATATTCAACTGTTCTTCAAATTCACTCAATGGGGGAAATAGAACTTTCCCTTCATAAAAATAATAAGGGATATTTGCCCCAAAGTAATCCTCTGAAACTGGCGGCACAGCATAATAGCCCCCTTGCATCCCCACTTTATATACTCCTTCCCTAAGTCCGTCTGTTATACACTTCTGCGCATATTCTTTCACCGCTATTTTAGTTCCTTCAATATCTATAGCTATCCCTTCTTGTTCTGGTACACTCTTTAAAGAATATATGTATATTCCGCTTCCCAGTACAACTAAAATCAAAATACCAATTATAATAAAAATAGTTAGCTGTCCTCTTTTTGAAACCATCTTTATAATATAATCTTAAAGAATATATAAACCTATCTTCCTGTTCAAAACACCAATAAATTATTTAACTAAATTAACTTTCTTTCCTTTCTTAAAACCTTTAATGTTTTCAACAGTCGTATTTATAATCCTCATCAAAGCTTCAGTTGTATTAAACGCATTATGGGGTGTAATCAACACATTATTCATTTTCAACAAAGCATGATCTGCTTTTAACACCCGCGTATCTTTATGTTTCCAATGTTTCTTCTTTGCTAACTGTGCCTCTTCCATCAACGCTTTTTCTTCTTCAAGAACATCTAAACCAGCCCCTAACAACTTTCCATTCTTCAAATATCTAACCAAAGCCATAGTGTCTACAACCCCTCCTCGAGAAGTATTAATTAGTAAAGATCCTTTCTTCATTTTAGCTAAAGCTTTAGAATCAATCAAATGATGAGTGTGCTTGTTATATGGAACATGTAAAGTCACAATGTCTGATTTCTTTAACAACATCTCTAAAGAACAATACTTAAAACCCATTTTATTTGCTAGTTTTAAATCTCTCTGGATATCAAAAACTAAAACATCCATTTCAAAACCTTTTCCCATCTTCACTACATGCTGACCAATATTTCCGCCCCCAACAACTCCTAATGTTTTCCCCATCACATCAAAACCCCTTAATCCAGTAAGGTCAAAACTTCCATCTTTAGTCCTTTCTACACAACTAACTAATTTCCTACTTAATCCTAAAATCAAAGCAAAAGTATGTTCTGCCACAGTATTCTCTCCGTAAACAGGAACATTAGAAACAACAATCTTCCTCTTCTTACACTCATTTAAATCAATGTGATCATAACCAGTACTCATTGTAGTAATTAATTTCAATTTTGGCAATTGATCTAAAACCTTCTTACTCAGATCAGATTTAATAAAAACACCAACTGCTTCCAAGTCTTTAAACTTCTTAACATTAACAGAATTTAATCTATTCTCAGAAAAGAATAATTTATCGCGAGAAAAACCTTTTTTCAAATGCGCCCTTTCCCAATTCTCGATTTCAAAAAAGCCAATTTTCATCATTGCACCTTGATTTTCATTGTTGCAGTGGTATATATCCCACCAATGATGGTACATGATCCCGCTTCTTCAAAAGTCCAACTGAAAGATTCTCCTGGATTAAATACTCCACTTTTAATTTTATTACATCCAGACCCTCCAATCATCATTGCCTTCTTAGCTGTTCCAGTTCTTATGTTATGCCACTCTACTGAATCTCCAACTTTTATTTCTAAAGTTCCATTAACATCAAAACCTGTGTTAATTAAGGGTACCGGATGAGTAATTGCTCCAGTTGGTTCCTCTACTTCATCAACTTCTTCAATCTCTTCAAACACAGTATCTGCTTCTACAGAACCATTTTCTTCAATTTCATCTTCACCATCAACATTGTCAACTTCTTCTCCAGTAAACAAACCCGCAATTTTGGAAAATACAGAAGCGAAAGCAAACTTTATTTTGTTTCCAAAACCTACTGCTTTGTAACTTATTTCATCATCATCCATTGCCTCTTTCAAGGCAGATAATTGATCATCAGAATTTTGTATTTTTGTTATTGCCTCTTCACTTGCATAAACATTCAAGGAAACTTCCTCCAAAGCAGAGAAGTCAATACTTTTTACTTTATCATCTTCAGTAATTACTCCCACAACCATCTCTTCTCCATTTGTTAAACTAAGATGCACATTAATCTTTTCATCTCCAAATAACATTCCTAGGGGAGAAGGAATTTCTTGGCCTTCTAATTCTCCAGCTAGTTGGTCCACAACTCCACTAAAATCAGCCACTGCGAAACTAGCAGTTAGTAAGAATAATATTAATAATAAACCTATTTTTTTCATTTTGATTTACCTCTTTTTACTTTTTCTCTCAACTCTTTGATATTCTTATAAAGATTATATTTAATTTCCTTATGTTTGCTTAATCCTTTGAAAAACTTTCCTATTTTTTCATTATCTTTTTCTTCTTTATATTCAACCTTTTTAATCTGGGAGTATTTTTTCAATTCTTCCTTAGTAATGGGTTCCAAGATATTTACAAACTTTTTAGCTGGAACTCTTAAATCTAATTCTCCTTTAAACAAACCTAATAAGAAATTTTCACACAACTCATCTAAAGTTTTCCCAATTACTACCCACTTAAATTTCTTCACATCTTTGGGCAATCTTTTCTTCTTCTCAATTTTCACTGGCAAATCTTTAATCGCTCGTTTCAACAAATGTTCAACCAAATCTCCAACAACTAAAATCTTGTCTCCCTTCTTGAACAACTTTCTCCCTAGATATCTTTTAACTCTTCTTTCAATATTTCTTATAAAACACTGCTTACAAACACTTCTATCTAAATGTTTAAAACTTCCTTTCTTTTTACAAACATAACAACTTTCCATAATTCTAAGAATCTTTCAGCTTTTTTATATCTTACTAATATTGTTTGTATATTTACCAAATATTTTTAAACAAACCCTCATCCCCCAACTTCATGGACTTCAATATTACTCAAGACATCTTCTCAGCTTTTTCTCTGCCTGAATCTGCTACTCTATCTTATAATCCCTCAATCTATCAAAAGCAAGAGAAAATCATCCAAGGAGTTACCCTGGCGGTTAATCAAGATCCCCTAGTAATCTCCCTTCTTAAACAAATGAAAGAAAGAATTGGCTCACATTATGACCATACGATTCGTACGGGGATTATGCACATAGATCTAATCAGTTTTGAGCAACCCACCTGGAAAGACATCCCTCCAAAAACCATAAATTTAGTAGGGATTCTTCATGATTGTGGTAAACTTGAGGTTCCAGAAGAAATCCTTTTTAAGGAAAAAGAGCTCACTATTTGGGAAAAAAGAGTTATGGAAGCCCACAATCGAGCCACTTACAATATCCTTAGGTCTTTTGAAGATAATTATCCCGCCATAGCTCAAATCGCAGCTTTTCATCACCCTTACTTTCAACCTCAAGAAGTTTCTGAGAATCCGAGCATTAGAAGGGCAGGGGAACTTCTTCGTCTTGCGGACCATTATGATGCTCTTAGTAGTAGGAGAGACTACAAATCTCCATTTTCTCCCCAACTAATTCAAGAGATTCTATTAGATTTATTCCCCAAAGAAGGACCCAGAATAAACCACCTTCTCCAACATTATCCAAGTAAGGAATTCTCCATAATTTAAGTTACTACTCCAAAATGCTAAACTAACCGAAACCTTTATATATAAGCTACTACTCTAGAGTATTAAACATCTATCACCTCTTTTTCCCCAAGCAGATTATGACTTCGGTGATAATTTGCCTGGGGTTTCATAATCATTTAATTCTTTCTTTTTAACGATAGCTCAATTATTATAATAAATTATTTCATTAAAGATTATCAAGAAATCAAAGAATTATTATTTTTACTTTATGGGGAGACAGTCCTTATTCCTCTAGGCCAACAACAAGTCCTTCTGTTTGTAATTGGTTATAATCAGAAATGCCTTGTCTTACAGAATCGACAAATAGTTTTTGTTTCTGAGTAGGATAAACAACAGGGACCGGAAGTGGAGCAACACCATCACTTATTTGAGGAACAACAACACTCTCATCAGATTCAATAATGTACAATTCTCGCATTAATGCTCGGCTAACTTCTATTTGTACGCCCTTTTGTGGGGGCTGGTTTACTAGATTTCTATCACTGGTACCAGAAAATCTTTGACCTTTTTCCCGTACTTCAACATTGAACCCTCTTGCTCTTAAATTATCAGCAACATTGTCCCTCATCTCTTTATTACCTCCGCCCACAATCACTTTTGGAATCTCCTCTCCTTTTTCCTCTTTTGCTCGAGAACCATAGGCATGGATTGAAACTGCCATATCTGCACTCCCAGCCATTTCCATTAGACGAGGTTCTTTAAATTTTGTAGATGTGACGTGCAAACTTCTACAACCTTCGTCATTACAGTATTGCTTATACGCCCTAAATGTATACAGATCGTGGCTTTTTCCAGCAATATCTTCCGCCAACATTGCAGATCCAGGTTCAATCACACCGGCATGAGGTGCAATTACAAGCACACCAGTAGGACCTTCTCTTGTTTCTATATTGTAATCTTCCCCTTCTTGTAATGTTTTTAGTTGTTCAAAAGAAATATCTCCTATTTTTGGTAATTGGTGCCCCAGGGCTTCAGAAAATTTTGGCCAAACTACGGTGCCTTCAGTTAAATAATCCAAAGGGCTATCAAAATCTCTTGTCGGTTGGGTCAAAGAATTTGGCGCGTCAATAGTTCTCTCTCCGATCATTATCTCACCAAATCCCGCACCAATACTTGCCACAGTGTTAAAACTAATCTTTTCAACATTATTTTCTATGTCAGAATTTTCACTTAGCAGCTGGTCAACATACTGGGCCATATGTGCAGTAATATCCTTATAATTACTTGGAAGTCCACTTCCTGGATCACCATAAGCTCTTTCAACAACTTCATTAACCTCAAAATTAAAATCAACTCCAGGATATTTTGCTCTCAAGTCACCTATATTTTTCATCATATTCAATTCTATAGAATCAGAAACTTCTAAACCAAGATTATTCCCAGCCACCTCTTTTCCGTCTCTTAATAAAACAAACCTATTTGAAGAGCTGGTTCTTAAGGTATCTTGAATTTTTTCTGAATCAGAAATTAATTCAAATGCAACACTATTGCTCATATCTATTGGACCAGATGTTCCCGAAAATGCTTTTGGAGGAACAACTTTTAAGTTATCATCTTCAATTCTAAAACTCATTCTGCCAGTTTCAATCTTTATTTCTCCACCATTACTGTTGTGCATTATTTCTGGTGTTTTTCCCAAATCCTCCCTTGATGAAACCTCCAATCCATCTCCTTTGGAAACAGTTATACTCAGAAAGTCATTTTCATCGGGAACTAACATTGGAGTTAATGAATCCGTGGAATGATCCATTTTAACCATATTAAATAAATCATTTCCTGGTTGGGGGACTATTTTCACTGTTCCATCAGTCGTTGTTCCAATACGCAAGGCATCATCAGTTAAGACAACATAATTTCCTTCTTGTTGAATCTCTGAGTCGAAGTAAATAGTTACCCTATTTTCTTCGCCAGAGAGAACATAATCTCCCACTCTGGCAGTGGTCTCCTCTTTTACATAAGCTAACCCATTTTCAAAACTTAAATCTTTTACTGTGGTTATAGAACCACTTTTTGCTACAAAAGTTGTTTCTTCTACTAATGTAAAAGAGTCCAAGATGGAAATGCCGGTTTCACCAATTTCTTTTGGTTCTAAGACTCTTACTGTTCCATCTTTATCAATTTCTACCTTCCAAGTCTCTCCCTTTCCAGAAAAATCTAATCTTCCTTCCTCTCCAAAGGTTGCTTTTAAAACGCCATTTTCTATTTTTGCACTCTGACCAAAATCATCAATGAGTACACCGTATTTTTTCTTAATAGCTTCTTTAGCTTTTAAGCCATTAACATCTTTTGCTAAGTTTTCGATGTTTTCTAGATTATGCTCTATTTGTTCAACACTAAGTTCTAACCTTTGTAAGGCATATAATTTAGAATAATCTAATTTATCCGCTGGTACTTCAACTATTCTGTGTGCGGGGATTTTACCCCAGTCTACTTCGCTCCAGTCGTCAATTGTTGAGTAATCACCCTTAATATAATCAAACTCCGTCGGATCTTCAGTTAGAATAAAATTACTTAATATTATCACAAAAATTATCCCAGAGATAAGGGTTTTACTAAGTTTCATTAATTTCACCAGTTCCATTATATTGCACAGCAAACTGTAAATGATAATTTTTATCTTTTATCAAATAATTGTTATCAACAATATCAAAAACATAAGTATTATTGTAGTAGGGCAAAATATCAACAAATAAGTCATTATCATAAGCGAGATCAGAAAAACAAGTTAAACAGATTTCCTCTTCCTCCATTGACTCCGCTATTTCTCTTATAATGAGTAGATCTTCATAAAATTGTTCAGCAGGAATATCAATTTGAAATACATCAAACGTTTTTGTATGTTCACCTAAAGAAAGTAATAATGGAAAAGCGGTTTTAACAATAACCCCTTTTGGTGTGAGAACAACTTCAGAAGATGAGTTTTCAAAAGTAACATTGTAACCTTGTGAACTAAGATACTTAAAATCTTGAAGACAAAAATTAATTGAGTTATCAACATAAGCACCAAGTTCAGTAGCAAAAAAATCATCATTAAGAGATAAATCCTGTCCCAAATAATAGTGATAAGGGAGGTTGGAAAATAAATCCTGAGTAGCATGTTCCGGCAATAAGAAATAACCACCTTGCCAACTATTCTCCAAAATTGCTTCTTTAGCAGTGGAAAAAATACATTGTTCAACGAAGTCTTTTACTGCCGAACTAGCCGTATTTATTTCCTGTGCTTTTTTTTCCTCAACTTCAATTTCTTTTTGATTAAGCCAAGATTTGAGAAAAATAAAAGAAAATATGCTAATTAAAATAATAATCCCTATAATCACAAATACAGTCAATTGCCCTTTTTTTGAATTCATTTTTTCTTAAACAATCTTCTCACTAAAACAATAACCCAAGCCAATAACAATCCAATCAAAACACCTTCTCCTAATTTAATCCATTCTTTATTACTTATATTCAAATCAAAACTATTTTCAAAAGAAAAACTTTTTTCTTCTTCAAAATAAATACCTAAATCACTAAGTTCTAAAGCATAATCTAAATACAACAAAGCCGATCGAGGATCTTCCTCTGCCAAGGAATTAGCGTATTGATAATAAGAATATCCTAAAATTGGAAACATCCCTTCTGCAGTATTTTCAGCCATTACTTTCTTTACTGAAATCATTTTACTTTCCAAAAATCCTTTAATCGTTTCTTCTCCTAAACCAATAGAACTCATAAACGCATTTGCTTCTGCCTTACCTTGTGAAGCTTTAATTAAACATAACCCATATTCTTCTTCCTGTAAACTCTTCTTTGCCCCATCAACACTTTTCTTAACATGATCTACATATCCTCCAAACAACACATCAACATATTGATACAGCTCTTCACTTTCTGCTATTTTTTTCAAACAAGAATCTCTTAAAACATCTTCATCAAATATTAATTCTTTTCCTTCCATCGAAAAAAAACTCATCCAAGATAAAGCTGAGAAATATCTCTCTTCCGCATAAGCTAACGCATAAGATTTATTCTCTTCTCCAGAAAACTTAACAATCCACTCTTTTACTTCATTCAACCTTTCCTTTACAATCATCATCGTTTGTAAATCAGAGATTGTTTCCATTTCCTTTTCTTTTAAATTTTCTTCCAACACAGAAACTTTCTTTTCTAATACTTTTAAAGAAACAAATAATCTATCTTCATCAACCTTACTATAACTCAATTCTTTTGCTTGAATATTGGCCCCAAAGCAAAAACTAGCTGCAGAGTAATAATCTTCTTGTTCAGCCGCTAACTTAGATTTCTTTTGTTTATCTTCTAAGTTTATACTTTCTTCCACAGTAAGCTCTAAATTATCTATCAAATCAGAAGCTCTTCCACAAAGCACGTCCATTAATTCTTGCATAATGCCTTGATATGATTCACTAACCTCAATAGAAACATCATTCTTTTTCAATTCCTTGCCAGTAAAATAATACACTGCTTCATTGAGATCAGCCACCTCAATAACTTCCAAACTTAAGTTTTCTCTTCCATATTCAATTAAATCAAAGGTAGTATTATTTCCAACTTTCTGCATGCTACTTCCTTTAGCAATCAAAACCTTCTCTAAGCTATTTTCTGCAGCCGCTTCTAATTTTTCCTTAACACCTCCCACTGGGCCAATGATTCCTCCAGAATTAATTGTCCCAGTAATAGCTACTTTCTCATCATAGTCTATTTCTAATAGAGAAACTGTCGCCAGCACCGCAATCGCTCCTCCTGCCGATGGCCCCCCAATAATATTGGCGCCAGACTTTATCGTAAAAATAAAATCATCTTTCTTACAATTTAGATTAAAATAACTACAAGCAATCTCTTTAGCAAATCTTGTCGAAACTTGAGTATCAATTTTAGTCAAAGGAAACGTTTCTAAAAAAACTCTTCCCGAACCATCATTCAACTCTAAAAACAGGTCTGCTTCACTCCCTTTGTATTCTCCATCTAATTCTTGCACCGCCAACAACTTCATATGGTTGGCTTCATTATTAGCAGCACAAACTAAAGAAACCCCAATCAAAAGAAACAAAAATAACGCCACACCTTTTTTCATAATCCTAATTAAATAAATAATCTTATATAAACATTATCTATGCAAGATGTTAAAATTCTAGAAAAACAATATAAAGAGTAAATACTTTCCTTCTAAAAGAACCAATGGCAAAAAAAAGAGGAAACAAAATCAAACTTGGCTTAGCCCTGGGAGCAGGAGGAGCTAAGGGTCTAGCACATATTGGAATTTTAAAAGTTCTTCATAAACATAAAATCTATCCTGATTACTTAGCTGGAACTTCAATGGGTTCAATCATTGGCGCATTATATGCTTCTGGCTATTCTCCTAAAGAGCTTAAAGAAACTGCTAGAACTACTAACTGGAAAAAGATTGTTGACTTCACCATACCAAAGGCAGGATTTATTCAAGGAGACTTAATAGAAAGTAAACTCAAACGTCTTGTCCAGAATAAAGATTTTTCGGAATTAGACATTCCACTGAGAGTAGTCTCTTATAATTTAGACACCCACGAAAAAGTTGTCATCTCCAAAGGAAGCGTTTCTAGGTCTCTTCGAGCATCTATTTCTATTCCCGGAATTTTCACTCCAATTAAAATAGATAAAAACCATTTTATTGATGGGGCAGTTGTTGATCCCACTCCATTTGATGTGGTTAAAGAAATGGGTGCAGAAATAGTAATCGCCGTAGATTTATTTAATAAAGCAAAAACAGTGTCTGGGCCCGTAGTCAAATCCAAAAGCCTCCTTTCAGAGTTTAGAGAAATGTTTATTGTCCAAGAACTTCTTAACATTAAAAACTACATCTTCCCTGATCGTTGGCCAGGATTTATTAAGAAAACTCTCCGTTGGGCTTTTGATAAATTTCTTTACCCTGCCAAAGTTCTAAAGATCCTCGCCGGAAAAGAACTACCTCCTCTTGCCCAAGTAATGTATGAAACAATTAATGTTCTTACTAACAACTTAGCTAGAGAGAGAATGAAAAACGCAGATATAGATTTTAAGATATCTCCAATATTCAAAAATTTAACTTGGTCGGATTTTGACAAAACAGAAGAGATGATTAAAGTTGGCGAAAGAGCCATGAACCAAAGAATTCCTGAACTAAAGAAAAAGTTAGGGATTAAATAATTAATCCTTCTTTCTAATCTGTTTCATATCTTTATAAGTAACATGCACCTTCGTTCCAGACTTAACATTTTGTAAGAAAATATCTTTACTTACATTTCTTACAATATAATCTTCACCTGCAAATTCTACTAAATCCCCTTTTTTAAATGGAACTCCTCTAAATAAAACTGTAACGCGATAAACTTCTCGATCTTTCTTCACTCCCCACAAACTTGCAGACTCTTCTCGATAACCACCAAACTTCTCTTGCATTCTTTTTCCCAATGCCCTAGTCAAAGAATTATCAGAAAGATAATAATCTACTCCATTCTTCAATTCAACAGCCTTAGCAACATTCATCCGTACTCTGATAATCTCATCTTCCGCATAAGTTCTAACTTCTTGCAAAACATCTCGTAATTGCAACACTGCCTCAAAGTACCCGGGATGCTTATCTTCTAATTTACGTGCCATTTTACCTAGAAAAAGAACTGTTTATTTTAAAGTTTCTTACAAATAATTTATTATTCATCTAATGTGGCACGGCAATACCTACAACAAAGGCTATTAAGGGGACCATTCCCCTGAAATAATTCTGGATGATCACACTCTTCTACTGTCACTCCCGCGTCTTTATACATCTTCCAAGCCTTTTCTCTTGAGTCTTCAAAAGAAGTTTGGGCTCTAACATATAACTTCTGGGCTTGATCAAGCTTAAAAATAGCTTCTTTGTGCGTTTTACAAACACTCAATAAATCACTAATATCTGGTAATGTCATAATCTTAACAAAGATTATCAAATTTAAAACGATTTCTATTCTTTAGAACTTAACTGCACAACTTTACTTGGTTCGTGTTCGTTGGTAATCTTGTATCCAGAAACTTTTACCAACTCTTCAGCAAACTCTCTAACTTCTGGAAACTCAGGAACATTCTCTTCCCCCAATCTAACCCTAGAATAACCCAACCAACTATAGCCTTTAATCTCAACATGTGTTGGCTGCATCAATTTAACAAATTTAACAAACTTCTCAACTTCACCCATATTAAAATCTTTAACTGCAGTTATTCTCAGAATAGTTTTACATTTATCTTTTACGGTTGACAAATACTTCATACTCTCCAAAACATCCTCCCAAGTTTCGGCAACAGGAATATTAAATTTCTTATAACTATCTTTATCAAACGCTTCCAAAGACAAATAAATGTTTGTCGGAAAATGTTTACTTTCTTTACCAAACTTCTTCAACACTTCTGGTTTAGTCCCATTAGTTACCAAAAACACAGTTCTAAAATTGAAATCATCAAAAAAAGAATCCACCAACCCCGGCAACTTAGGATACATACAAGGTTCTCCAGTTAAAGATATCGCGGCATGGTCGGGAATTAAACAATTGTTTAATTGTTCCAAATCAGTTTTATCACTCCCTTTGAAACCCATTAATAATTTCTTCCTTGCTTCTATACAACCTTTAATAATCTCTTTAGGTTCGTCAGCTTTCCCTTCCCATTGAGAAGAAAAAACCGAAGTATCTCTCCAACAATGCCTGCATCTCTGATTACAAGTAATTGCTGGCGACATCTCTAAACAATTTCCACAATGGATCCCATAAAAATGCTCCTTGTAACAAACCTTTCCTTTTTCTCTCAAACATTCTTTAGTCCAGAAGCAAACCTTCACAGTAGAATGTCTTCCAACTAGTCTATATTGTTGTTTCTCCATTCGTTCAATCTGCTTCTCAGTTAACATAGAAATACCTACTAGAGTACCTATTTTAAAAAGTTATTGTAAAGAATCAATCCTTGACATAAGCCAACATAGGATAACCAAAAAGTTTTGCTTGCCCTTCTCCAAAATAAGGAGGAGTTGAGGTAACTTCTCCTTCATTAGAGGTCCTAGTTAGATTAACCCTTACAACTATTGTTTCAACCTGATCAACTAGGGGGTTTCCAATATAAGCATTCTTGAAGGCTTCAAACAAAAAGGGGCCATAATCCTTATTCAAAGAACCCACATTCTCTGGAGTAATCTCGCTTCTCCTAAAAATTCCTGGAGCTAACACTGGCCTATAACCATCTTCAGCCATTTCTTCAATGGTTTTATCAACAAGCACCTTCATAATTATCAAATTAGCACTTTAGAATTTAAATATTACTATTCTACAGCCCATACATTTACAAGCAAAAACCTAACAAAATTAAAAATTGGGGAGGGTTTAGGAAATCAAAGATTTCCAAAAACCTTATAAAAACCTTCTTCAATAAGCCCACTATGGCACTTAATAAAGAAGAAACTGATGTATTAAAGGTTTTAGTAGAAAAAGAACTCAAAGAAGTCTCAGAAAAAGGTAAAGATTTATTGATTGTAAATTCTCCTTTTTTCAACAAAGTTGGAGACTTACCAGATTTACCTTTCCTCAGAGATGAGAAAATCTATGAAGAATTTCTTAAAGACCTCTTAAGCAAATTGTAAAAATGACAAAACAAGAAAATCAACAACAAAAGTACTTACAGTTGCAAATGTTACAACAACAAATAGAACAGATTTCTCAAAATGCAGAGCTTATGAATCAACAACTAACTGAAATTGATGATTCCCAGGAAGCTCTCAAACAATTACAAGAAACTCCGGAAGGAAACGAAATTTTAACACCTATTGCCAATGGTATTTTCATCAAAGCAGCAATAAAAAATACGGAAAAATTAACTATTAATGTTGGGGCAGATGTAGCTATAGAAAAAACTGCACCTGAAGTAATCACTATGCTTGATGGCCATAAAGAGGAACTCCATAAGAATTTAGTTGAGATCAATACAGTTTTAGAATCTCTTAGCGAACAAGCCACGGAAATTTACAATTCTTTAGAAGAAAAGGTTGAATAAACATGTTCGGAAAACTTAAAGACAAGCTGAAAAATACATTATCTATATTTTCTAAGAAAACTGAAGAAGAAGCAGAAGAAAAAATAGAAGAACAGCCAGTTGAAGAACCACAAGTTGAAGAAAAGAAAGTTGAAGAACCAACTGAAGTAAAAGAGAAAGAACCTGAGGTAGAAGAACAACAAGTTGAAGAAAAGAAAGTTGAAGAACCAGAAACTCCTACTGAAGAAGTTGAAGAGAAAGTAGAAGTTAAAGAAGAACCTAAAGAAACCATTGAAGGCGTTAAAATAACTTATTTTGTTCATGGCACTACAACCGATAATGAAGACCACAAAGCAACGGGTTGGAATCCAGGCGAATTATCAGAATTAGGGATTACTCAAGCCAAGGAACTTGGGGAAAAAGTTAAAGAAAAAAATTTTGAGGTTGTATTCTGTTCAGATTTAAAAAGAGCTATTGATTCGGCAGAATTAGGATTTAAAGATAAATATGAGATTATTCAAGACAAAAGAATTAGAGAATGTAACTATGGAGATTGGAATAGCAAACCTAAGGATTGGAAAATAATTAATTTTATTACTAAAAAATATCCAAGTGGAGAAAGTTATAAGCAGGTTGAAGTTAGGATTGCTAAATTTCTTAATGATCTTTATGATAAATATCAAGGCAAACACATTGCAATTGTTGCACACCAAGCACCCCAATTAGCTTTAGATGTTCTTTTAAAAAACAAAAATTGGGAAGAAGCAATTAATGAAGATTGGAGAACAAAGAAAGATTGGCAGCCGGGTTGGGAATATGAATTAAAAAATAAAATAAAAATCAGTGAATTATCAGAACAACCAGAAGAAAAAGAAATCCCTTCTTCAGAATCATTAATTGAAGCAACTAAAGAAAAGTTTGCAGTTGAAGAACTACCTAAAGAAGAACGGGAAAGAATTAAAGAAGCAGAAAGGCAACCAACTGCAGAAGAATTATTGGAAGAAGTTAAAGAAGAACCAGAGAAAGAACCTATCCAAGAAGAACCAAAAAAAGGTCTTTTCGGAAAACTCAAACAATCATTTACTACAAAAACAATTTCAGCAGATAAATTTGATGATTTGTTTTGGGATTTAGAACTAATCCTTCTTGAAAGCAATGTTTCTATAGAAGTAATTGAAAAGATAAAAGAAGACCTCAAAGAAGAACTTGTTAACAAACCCCTTCCTCGAGATGTCCATAAGAAAATTGAAGAAACTTTAAAATCAACTCTCAACGAAATCCTCTCTTTCGAAAAAGTAAACTTAATTGAAAAAATTAAACAAAAAGAAGGACCTTTTGTAATTACTTTCTTTGGGATTAATGGAACTGGAAAAACAACTTCTATTGCCAAATTAACCAACTACTTAAAAGAAAACAACCTGTCTGTAGTCTTAGCAGCTTGCGATACTTTTAGGGCAGCAGCTATAGATCAATTACAAGAACATGCAGATAAATTAGAAGTAAAAATGATCAAACATGATTATGGCTCAGATGCAGCTGCTGTCGCCTTTGATGCCAAAAAATATGCCGAAAAAAACCATGTAGATGTTGTTCTTATTGATACCGCCGGAAGATTGCATTCAAACACAAACTTAATGGCAGAATTAGAAAAGATCATTCGGGTTACTCAACCAGATTTCAAAGTTTTTGTGGGAGAATCTATTACTGGAAACGACTGTATCGAACAAGCTAAGAAATTCAACGAACTTGTTGAAATGGATGGAGCAATCTTAACCAAAGCAGACATTGATGAAAAGGGAGGGGCTCCTCTCTCTATTAGTTATACCATCAAAAAACCAATCCTCTTTCTAGGGATGGGCCAAGAATACAAAGACTTTGAACCTTTTGATAAAGAATTAATTCTAAAGAGACTTGGATTCTAGTGACAATACTTCTTCATCTCTTTAATATGTTCAGTAACCTCTTCCATATCGCCTTCTTTTAACTCTTCATTAAGTTCTCCCAATTCATGTTCTAAAACTAATTGACGGACCGCATCACGTACTGCTTCAGATTTATTTGGGTAATAACCTTCTTTTACCAGTTCATCTAATTTCTCTACTAACTTCTTAGTCAGTCTTATTTGTATGGTCTGCATTACCATTGCATTACAGAGGTAATGTTTTATCTTATATAAACCTTTCTACAGGAAAAACATTACAAAGACATTACGTTTGCATTACATTTAATTAAAAAATAATAAATAAAGAAATTAATGGACTAAAGCTTTAACTTTCTCTGGATCAAACCCAATAATGAAGCCGTCTCCATTTTCCAAAACTGGAACTCTTCTTTGCCCAGTCTTTTGTTCTAAGGCTTCAATTTGCTCTGGACTCTCGACGATTTCTTCATCAAAATCAATATCCAAAGCGAGAAGATAACTCTTTAATACCCGACATTCCGGGCATGATTTTGTGCTATAAATTCTAACTTTCATGATAATCATAGAAATACAAATTGTATTTAAACATTTGCGAGAACTGTTAAGTTACATCAACAATTTTGAACAATGCTTAAAATCTTTTAGAATCTTAAGTTAATTCATCGACTATTAAAAATTAAATAACTCTTTTAGAAACCTAACTAGCTTGTAACTTTCTTCTCTTCTTGGCTTTTTTGATCTTCTTACGCTGCCACTTCCAACGCATTTGACCTTTTTTCTTCCAACGTCTTGAACTTCTTTTCATCTAACCGTTTGGAGATGTAATTTATTTATAAAGGTTTCTAAAAATTAGTCATAAGAACTCCTCTTTTATCAAGCTCTTCTTCTAAAGATAATGTACAAAATTACAAACAATACTAATATTCCTCCCATCACATAAAGAAGGATCTTTTGACCTTTACTCAAACTAATAACTCCATCTCCCTCTTCAACAGCCATTCCCACCAAGGGCCCTTCTTCCGTACCTACAACTGCAAAATAATGGAAATCATTTACCATAGCAGTAAACATATAAAATCCATTAACTGCTTCTAAAACCCCTTCAGCCTTACTCCAAGAACCCCCCTCGTAAACATAAACTCCTGCCCCACTATACCCTTGTTCTTCAATCCAAGATTTAGGCACCTTGAAACTAACTGTAACTTCTTCCAAATCTTCTATTTCTAACCCAATATCTACTTCTATATATTGGTAAACATCACCCACTTCAGGAACTTCTGTTGGTCTCTCTTCCAAACTTTTAATATTTACAGTTATATCTCGATCTTCTTTAGTTCGAATTTCCAAGGTTGAAAGGGCAATTCCTTCCCTACCGACTTCAACTTTTCTTCCTTCTCCACCAGACAAAGAAACAGCCTCACTAAAACTGTCCTTAACTCTAGTTCCTCCTGCACCTCCTGCAGTTGCAGCTTCTGTGACAGCTTCGGTATCTTCAGTAGTGGCCGTAGTAGTGGTTCCACCACCACCGCCTCCTCCTCCTCCGCCCCCACCACCACTACCAGCCCCATCATCTGTGCTGATAGTAATGCTGTAAGCAGTGCTATTGCTGGCAGCCATCACCTTTCCATTTGTATCATTACATCTCACATAAAAAGTCCCACTTGAAGTAGCACTAAAGCTAACTCCTTGAGAATGACTCGTTCCTCCGGTACTACTCATCAAAGTCAAATTAACATAACCAGTATCTGAAGTTCCATAACCACATTTGGAATTCTCATTAGTAGTTACAGATAAAGTAACTGTACTTCCAGAGTTGGAATCACTTATCGCTGTCACAACAGGCACAGTAGAATCCACTACTGAGAATTCATTAATTGTAAAATTACTTTTGTTGACACTATCACTACAATTAACACTAAGATTATAATCATTATCACTCAACCCACTAAGACTTACTGTAAAATTGGGGTAACTATCATTCAAATTCCCAATTCCTACATCCGAGCTATTACTAAGATTATAAAAACAATTCAAAAAATTACTTTCATTCACAGTAAGGTTAGCAGTAAAGAAAGAATCTGTAATAGTTTCTCCCGAAGTTGGTTTAATCAAAGTAACTAAAGGAACACTCGTATCTACAATAAAAGAAATATTACTAGAATAATTACAACTCTCACTATCACAAGCCGCAACTCGCCAATAATAAGTAGTTTCATTTAAGACAATGGTGGTAGTATTCCCTGTAGTACTTGTATTAGCAACTAAAGAACTAAATCCAGTACTAGTAGAAACTTCCACAGTAAAATTAACTTTCTCTCCATCACCATCGCTTGAATTAGTCCAATTAAATTCTATGTTAACAGTTTCAACAACTTGCCCACTTTCATTTGGATAACTCAAACTAACCATAGTGGGTAAGGAATTACTAACCACTAACGCCGAAGAGTTAACTTGCGTTCCATTACCAAATCCATCATTTGCAGTCACTCCACAAACCCAACTTTCTCCCTTAGAAGTATTATTAAAAAACAACAAAGTATCAGTTATCCCTTGGTTGACTCCGTCTTTATACCAATCCAAAGAAACAGTAATAGAATCATTATCAAAATCACTTGCACTCCCATTTACACAAGTAAGATTATTTGAGGTATATGCAGTAGTTGGAGTTATATTAACTTCACTAACAGTAGCTAAACTATTATTCATTACCACAACTCGTAATTCAGTGAAATTTTTATTTCCTGCAAAGTCACTTCCATAAACTTGGAATGTATAATTTCCTCTTCCCACACTTCCTCTTTCTGAATACCAACTATTTCCGCCACCACTCATAGTTAAATTTGTTCCATTCCATTCCAAGGTTGCATTGGCCAAACTTTCTGAAGAAGTAATATTTATTGTAACGTTCTCCAATTTACTACTCTCATTCGCAGGAGTAGGATCAATAAAAGTAATGTTTGGAGCAACATCATCTAAATAAATTGTAGCATTAAAAATATCAATTCTTGAAAAACTCAACCCGTTATCTGAATCTGTCAAAGAAACCCCGGTTGCATTAAGGGTATCTCTAACTTCAGCAAAATCCAACTCTGTACTTTTAACCAATCTATTCCACTGCCTCAGTATTGCTGCTACTCCAGACGCATGAGGTGTGGCCATTGAAGTACCCGAACAAGTCCTATATGCCCCATTATCTGTACATCCAGATAATGTAGTTCCAGTAGATTTCAAAGAAACTATGCTTGACCCTGGAGCCAATAAATCTAAAATTTCATCCGTATTAGAAAAACTGGATACTGCATCAGCTTTGGTTGAACTTCCTATAGATGTAGCATTGGGAGAACAAGCAGGATAATTTATCCCATTAGAATAAGCCTCGTTACCAGAAGCAACCATTACTGAAATATTTTCTTCTACTGCCCCATCAATCGAATCATCTAAGGTCGTTGGGCAAGTGGCAGGAGTTCTTTGTTGTTTATCTCCAATACTTATACTAATTACCGAAATATTGTAAGAATCAGAATTGTTTTTACACCAATCAATTCCTGCTAGTACATCACTATCAGAACAACTACCTCCTGAATTACAAACTACTACTCCAATCAATGAAGCTCCTGGAGCAACCCCTATATAAGTAATATCATTAGAAGCTACAATCCCCCCAACATGAGTTCCATGCCCATTTGGATCTGCCTCATTACAATCTTCTGCACAAGTCTGCCCTACACAATTAATATTGCAGGTAAGATTTTTCCCCAACATTGCACTATGAGCAAAATCTATTCCAGTATCTAAAACACAAACAGTCTCTCCAGTGCCATTTAAGTAAACTCCACCTATACTCATATTCCAAACCCGGGTAGCATTAATAACTCCAGTAGAATCATCTAAAGAAATACTCAACTCTCTAACAATTTTAATCTCTTCAACTTTTTCATTCTCAATTAATTTTTCTAAACCTTCCACAGTAACATTTCCAGAAAAAGCACCAACTGTTTCATAGGTGTGATCTAAATCCAATTCATATTCTTCATCTTCTTCAATATGGGTAACTCCTAAGAATCCTCCTTTCACCTGGGGATCTTCTTTAATATCCAAATCTTCCAAAACTTCTTCTTGTAATCCCTCAATCTCTTCTTCGGCACTATCTTCGAGAACAACAATCACTTCCACTTCTTCTTGACCTTCTGCAAACGCTTCCAGAACTTCTTCTTCAACTTCTACTGCCCCAACTAAATAAATGGATAACAAAAGTACTAATACCAATAATATTCTTAATTTTCCCCTCATCCTAGATTAATAATAAACCGCTTTTTTGTTTAGTTAATGTAGTTCCAATCCCCTGACCAACATTAAAAAAATAATCTGAAACAATTCCTTGTAACAAATCTAATAATCCTCTTTCTGGAGCATATTCAACGAGCTCTGGATTCTCAACTCCAAGTTCATTTTCAATATAATCTATTGCTACACCCATATCTCCTAAGACATCAATCAATCCCAATTCTTGAGCTTCGTCACCTAAGAAAAATTCTCCAGTAGCCAATTTTTTAACTTCCTCAAAACTCATCTCTCTATTTTCAGAAATCTCTTTGATAAAAAAAGTATGGATTTTATCTAATTTATCTTGTAATAATCTCTTCTCTTTTTCGGATAACTTCTTCAATGGAGTTCCCATATCCTTGAGTTCTCCAGCAACTAATCTTTCATAACTGACTCCATATTCTTCCATCAGCCCACTAAATTCTAAATAAGAACTTATCACTCCAATACTTCCAGTTATAGACATCCGATTAGCAATAATTAAATCTGCAGTAGAAGCTATCCAATATCCTCCTGAAGCCCCAACCTCTGAAATCACTGCAATGACTGGCTTTTCTGTTTTCTTAATTGCCATCCCGATTTGATCACTAGCTACTGCGCCGCCCCCTGGAGAATTTATTTCTAAAATTATGACTTTTATTTCATTTCTAGAATTGGCATCTTCAATAAAACTCACAATTTGTTTTGCTGAAGCAGAATCTTCACCCCACTGGCCACCACCCTCTACAGTGATCATTCCTTTAATTGGAATTACTGCCACATCATTTTTGATAATCCTCTCTCCATCAAACAATAAAGCTAAAGGAATTCCTAAAATTAAAATTGCCGCTAAAACTATTATTCCGATTAATATCCAAACACCTAGCTTATTCTCTTTTTTCTTCTTTTTCATCTCTTTATCAGAATAAATAATATGTATATAAATGTTTTTACCCAAACATTTTTAAATGAAGCCTCTTCTTTTCTTCTATTATAGCGGGGTGGGGCAGCTCGGAGTGCCCGCCGGGCCCATAAATATTTCATTTAGGAAACCCGGAGGTCGCGTGGTTCAAATCCCGCCCCCGCTACTCTTTTCTTAAAAAATAGAAATAAAAGTTAATTAAAATTAACTCAAAAATAAATTAAAAATAAAAAATTAATTTCTAGATCCAAAGTTTCCAGAACTATGACTTCTTCCAGAACCAGAATTACTTCTTCGGGGACCACGATTTCCAGAACTATGCCCTCTTGCTCCAGAACCATGAGAACTTCGATCTCCAGAATAGCCTGACCTTCTTGGACCACCAAAATTCCTTTGATGACCTCCGGTCTCAAACTTTATTTTTGGAAAAGTGGCTTCATGAAGTTCTTTGATGTCCAAGTCCGGATAAAGCCTAAATACATTATTGAATGAACCATGATCTCTTTCACTCAACAGAGTAATTGCTTTTCCTTTCTCTCCTGCTCGGGCAGTTCTTCCAACTCGGTGAACATATTCTTGAGGGTCTTGTGAAACATCATAATTAAAGACATGAGTTACATCTTTGATGTCTAATCCTCGCGCTGCCACTGCGGAAGCTACTAAAAGATCAACTTTTCCTGCATTAAACCTTTCAATAACATGCAATCTCTTATTCTGACTTAACTTACCGTGAATCATCTCTGATTTAATTCCTTGAGTCCTTAGATTCTTATTAACCATTTCTACGGTAGTCCTAGCTGAGCAGAAAATTATTGCTCGATCAGTTTTTTCCTTTTTCAAAAGGTGAACTAATAAAGAGAACTTTTCATGTTGTTTGATATCATAATAATATTGTTCAAGAAAACTTTCTGCTACGTGTTCTGCTGCTTGAGCAATTACTGGATTACTCATGTACTTTTCCTTAATCTGTCCAATCTCTTCTGATACTGTTGCTCCGAACAATAATACTTGTCTTCCTTCGGGAGTAAAGTTTAGAATTTCTTCTACATCTTCAATGAAACCCATTTCTACCATTTTATCTGCTTCATCAAGAACAAAACAATTGATTTTTGTAAAATCCATGTTTCTTCGATTAAGATGATCTAAAACTCTTCCTGGAGTTCCAACTACAATTTCAGATGCAGCCATCTCATCAACTTGAGGACCTAAGGCTACGCCACCAAAAACAGTAGCTACTTGGAAATCCATATACTTTCCAAACTTCTTTAGTTCTTGTGCGATTTGTACTGCTAATTCTCTTACTGGTGCTAAGATCAAAACTTGGATACCTTCTCTTGGTTTTACTTTTTCCAAAATTGGTACTCCAAAAGCTAGTGTCTTTCCAGACCCAGTATTAGATCTCCCAATAACATCTTTTCCTGAATGGATAAGTGGAATTGCTTTCTCTTGGATTAACGTAGGTTTGCTAATCCCTAATTCTTTTAAACCCTGGATTATTGCTGGGTTTACATTTAATTCTTCAAATTTCATTTTACTATCTCCTGAATGTTTCTACAAACTCTAAATCTTGTCGTCAAAATCTGAGGGTTTTTAGTGAAACAGAATGAGTACAACTTTTGTGAATACCCCCTGTTTCTGCCATTCAATATATTAATTATCAGTTTTGATCAGAAGTTTATAAAGCTTTCGGTTATTACTGGGTAATAACAACATTTCTTGTAAAGTTTTTTAAAATAGGCCCATCTCTTAAGTATGATGGCCCAATATGATCATATTGCTGAAGCGTACAACCAGATGAGGGGAAGAATAAAGAGTTATGTTAACACTCCAACCTTAGTTCATGTAGTTGGAAATATCCAAGGAAAAGAAGTTCTAGACGCAGGATGTGGTGCAGGCTACTTCACCAGAGTTTTAGCTGAACAAAATCCAAAAAAGATTATTGGAGCGGATGTTTCTGAAAAAATGATTGCTTTAGCCAGAAGAGATTCTTCAAACATAGAATTCTTTGTTTCGAATGTATTTGATTTAGATTTAGGAAAACAATTTGATGTTGTTACTTCTACATATTTACTTAATTATTCTGAAACTGAACAAGAACTAGGAGCTATGTGTTCTATTCTTTCTTCTCATCTTAAAGATGGAGGAAGACTTGCAGGAATCACCTTAAATCCAGATTTTAAACCAATGAAAGAATTCCAATATTCTAGAAAATTTAGCAATGGCAAAGATTCTTTTGAAGATGGAGATAAAGTATTGTGTGAGCTTAAGGGAGATATGCCTTTCAATTTCACTTGTTTCTATTGGTCAAAAGAAGTTTACGAATCTTGCTTCAGGAAAGCAGGATTTTCTAAAGTTCAGTGGGTAGAACCTATTATTTCTCCAGAAGGCTTAGCTCTAGGTCCAGACCATTGGTATAACTTCTTAGAAAATCATTCTCCTATTGGATTTATCTGTGAGAAATAACCTTGACATTTATGTCCCACTTTTCTACAAAACATTTTTAACCTTGAAAACTATTTAGCTTAATACAAAACTAAAAAGTCACACCAACAAAAATGGCCGACGCACCAATTGCTCACGAAAAGAACGCCATCATGAAATACATTGGCACCCAGACTTTCATAGACGCAGGCCTATACGGGATGCAAAGAAGAAAAGAATACGAAGGGCAGATGTTTCCCTTTTCTTCACAAGCATTACACTCACCAGAAATATTGGCCAAAGAACTTCTTTTTGGCTCCAATCAAAAACATTACTCCAGATCTCTTGACTTAAACCTAACTTCAAATATTCTAGGAACTGCCACCGCGTATGAACCGAATAGAACTTCTTATCAAGGAACTCCTTCAGTTCCAGGATATGCTAAAAATATTTACGCAGGATTATTATAAATTAAAATATAAAAAAACTTATTCACAAACTCCTCCAATTTTCACAGCCAATTCTTCTAATTTCTCAATCAACTCTTCGGCAGTCTCTTTATCAATCCTAGTGAGAACATCTTCCTTACCTTCTTCCTTGTAAACTTCAATCAAATTTATCAAATCTTTCACTAACTCTTCTGCCCCCTTACTATCTTCTGGAGAGCAGCAACTTCCACATTTTTCTCCCATTTTATATTTCACCTCATTCGTTAAAAAACGCTTTGTAAAACAAATAAGCGGAATAAACATCAGCCTTCGAAACAACTTCACAAGGAGAATGCATTCCCAAGATACAAGGACCCGCATCCAAACAATTCATTCCATACTTAGATAAGAACATAGCAATGGTTCCACCACCACCAATATCAATCTTTCCCAATTCTCCAGTCTGCCAGGAAATTTTTTCTTTATCCAAGATTCCCCTGATATAAGCCATATACTCTGCACTAGCATCGTGAGTACTATACTTTCCTCCACCACCGCCATATTTCTCTATTGAAACGCCTTTGCCTAAATAAGAAGCATTTGAACTGTCATGCACATCTTTATAATTAGGGTTCATACCTGCAGTTACATCAGCAGAAACTGCATTAGAAACCTCTAATAACTGATTAACACCCAAAGACAATCTTGTCAAACAAACATAATCATGAGCAAAGTTTTGTAATATTAAAGACGCTGCTCCCGTATCTCCCATTGAGCCAATCTCTTCTTTATCTACAAACATTCCCACTGCCGTGTTTTTAGGATTCTTCAACTCCAAAAGAGCCTTCAACGAAGCATAAACACAAACTTTATCATCCTGCCCATATGCAGCAAGTAAACTCTTATCAAAACCAATATCCATCGGCCGATTCGCCGGAACCAATTCTAGTTCTGCACAAGCAAAGTCTTCTTCAATTAAACCATAAGTTTCATACAAATATTTCAACACTGTAAACTTAACTTGTTCCTTGATCTTATCATCATCTACTGGAATATTCGCTACTAAGATATTCAATTCTTCGCCCTCTACAATTTTGGGAGCTTTCCTTTCCATTTGGTTCTTAGCCAAATGAGGTAACAAATCTGGAATGATAAACTTAGGTTCATCATCTTTTTCCCCAATACTTACGAAAACCTTCTTACCTTCTTTAGTAAAAGCCACTCCATGTAATGCCAAAGGAGTATTCACCCAATGATATTTCTTTACACCACCATAATAATGAGTTTTAATCATTCCCAACCCAGAATCTTCATACACTGGCAAGGGTTTCAAATCTAACCTTGGAGAATCAACATGGCTACCAATTAACTGCCATTTTTTCATATTCCTTCCAATAACTGCAGTCAGTACTGCCTTATCTTTAATATTCTTATAAATTTTATCTCCACTGTCAACTTTTGTTAATTTATCAATATCTTTGAAACCATCTTTTATTAACTCTTTAATCACATTAGCAATACACAATCTTTCTGTTTTACTTGCCCCAATAAATTTCTTGTAACCTTCAGCAAAGGCAAAAACTTTCTTTTTCTCTGCTGCATCAAAGCTTAACCAAGAACTTTTTTTATCTAAAGAGAATTTTTCTTGTAATTTTTCATTAGGAGACTTTTTTTCTTCCATTTTAACCGACCTCGTTTTAATATTATTTAACTAAATCTAAAGTTTATAAGATTTTTTGTTTTCTAGAACCCTTGATACACTTTCTGCATCAACAGAGCATCATCTTCAATATTAGGAGACTCGGAGATAACTACTCCCTTACACTTAAATGTCTTCAAAGCTTTCAAAACATCCAGATAATTAAAACCAGAATCCGATAAAAACAGATGATGTCTTTCTCCTTTAGGTCCATGATGTATTCCAGACATATGAATATGCATATTTCGAAGAGCTTCCTTACCCAATCTTTCCTCAATATGACTCAAAACTTCTCTAAACTGATCATAATCATTCACTTTCCCAATACTCCGAGCATACAAATGAGCAAAATCAACACAAGGTAAAACTTGTTCAACTTCTTCAGACAAACGAACAATTTCTTTAACCGTTCCCCACTGCGTTCCTTTTCCTGTAGTCTCTGGACGAACCAAAATGGGATTCCCTCTTTCTTTTAATTCTGCAACAATCTTCTTTGTTTGTTCCTTAATCATCTGATAAACTTTCTCTGGATCTTGTTTCATATAAAACCCAGCATGGAATGTAACTGATTTCGCCCCACACATATTAGCAATTTCAGCAGACTTCAAAATCCGACTACGACTCGCTCCAATTTTCTCTTTTTCTAATGAACTCAAATTAACGTAAAAAGGAGCATGACAAGTCATTTCTACATCATGTTTCTTAGCCATCTCCTTAACCAAAGGAGCTTTCTCTTTAGAAATATTAACTGAATGTACAAACTCCAATTCCATACACTCTAAACCCAACTCTCGAACCGCCTTTACTCCATTAACAGTTCCCAATTTAGAAGCATAAATTGGAATCCCTGCCGTCCCAAATCTAAGTTTGTCCATTTTAATCACCAATTATCCAAAATATAACAAAACTTCAATTAATTCTTTAACAAGGGATTAGATTTACTTTTGTACGATCAAAAGGATTCACTTCCAAATAAACAACATCCCCATTTACTAGATAATCTAAACAATTCTCTCTTCCGGTTCTGCCTTTAACATAAAATAAGTTCTCCACTTCTGTCATCCAACCAAGGTCAAATGATCTTACACCTTTGATTTGAGGATTGTGATTTAAACCGGACAAATAAGTTTCCAATTCTCGTTCACTTTCAAACTCTCGATTATCGGGAACTCTATCAGCAGGAATCCAAGCCAGTAAGTTTTGATCAACAATTTCTCCGACTGACAGAGAGTAATCTAACAAAGCCATAGAAGCAATAATAGCAATTTTTGGGTCTAATCCAATAGAATATGATTTCCCATTGTCAAATCCAAATTCTGTTGTTCCTGGTATTCTTGAGATAGAAACACCCAAGTCATCCCCAACAACTGCAGTTAGTTCTTCAACAAGAAGTGGTTTATCAACTGGCCACTCTTCATTTCTCTCACAGCAACGCTGTAGTTGATCAATCTCTTCCCGAAATTGACCGGCATTTGGTGGTTGATAAATTCCGGACTTTATTGGAAATCCTAATCTTGAAATCATAGAATAAAATAAATTGGATTGATATATAAATTAATTGGTACTTAAGCTATATTCAATTAAAAAACTAACTCAACGAAAGTAAGAAACTAGTATTCTCTTCCGCTTTCAAAGAATGAGGTGCATTCTCTTTCATAAAAATAATCACTCCTGGAAGCATCTCAATCTCTTCTCCATGAAGAACAAACGTTCCTTTTCCTTCAATCACATAAACAAACCCTTCTTTGGTAGATGTATGGTCACCAATATCTGTTCCCGCAGCCATACAGAATAAAGTTAAATTATTCTTTTCAGTTTTAGAAATAACCTTACTCAATACTCCTTTAGATGGATATTCAATATTATCTTTAATATTTTTAAAATTCATTTTTGTTTCCCTTCATAATCCGCAATAGCAGCCCGCAAGGCTTTATCTCCCAAAACAGAACAATGTACTTTCCTTGGAGGCAAACCTCCCAATTTCTTCAAAATATCTTGGGGTTTAATCTTTTTAGCATCTTCAAGTTTCATTCCAATAACCATCTCTGATAAAACAGAAGTAGAAGCTATTGCCGAAGCACAACCAAATGTTTTAAATCGACACTCAGTAATCTTCCCATCCTTAACCTTGATATAAAACCTCATCACATCTCCACAAGCAGGACTACCTACTTCACCAATCCCATCAGCACTCTTCTCATATTCTTCAGCCTCTTCGTCCGTTTTGAAAATATTCCGCGGATCAAAGAAATGTTTTTTTACTTCGTCAGAATAAAGCCAACATTTTCCTTTTTCTTTTACATCACTCATTTTCTCACCTCTTCTAAATGTACTGGAGAAAGTCTCCTCAGTGATTCAATAATCCCAGGTAAAACTTTTAAAACGTAATCAATGTCTCCTTTGGTAGTTCTCTTCCCCAAACTAAATCTAATCGAACCATGGGCGGCATCTGCCTTTAAACCAATTGCATTTAAAACATGACTAATCTCCAACTCTTTAGAACTACAAGCTGAACCAGTAGAAACATAAATCTCTTTTTCATTTAAATGTAACAATATAGATTCTCCTTCAACATCTAAAAAACTGATATTGGCATTATTAGGTAATCTTTCTGTAGGATGGCCATTCAAAAAAGTCTTAGAAATTTTCTCCAAAACTCCAGTAACTAATCTATCTCTTAACTCAACTAACCTTCCGTTCTCTTCTTCTCTTTTCTGTTGTCCCAATTCTAATGCTTTAGCAAATCCAATGATTCCAGGAATATTCTCTGTCCCCGAAATCAAACCGTTCTCTTGTCCACCGCCATGGATTAAGGGCTCTAATTTCACCCCTTTCTTCACATACAACAAACCAATTCCCTTTGGGCCATAAATTTTACTTCCATTTAAAGTCATCAAATCAACATCCAAATCTTTAACATTAATATTCAACGCCCCTCCTGCCTGACAAGCATCAGTGTGAAACAAAATTCCTTTCTTTCTAAGAACTCGTCCAATTTTAGCAACTGGATTAATAGTTCCGATCTCATTATTGGCATAAATTATAGAAACTAAAATTGTATCTTTACGTAAAGCTTTCTCCACCTCTTTAACAGAAACTATTCCATCTTTATCCACATCTAAATAAGTAACTTTAAATCCTTTCTTTTCTAAAAACCGACAAGTTTCCAAAACTGCAGGATGTTCAACTGTGGTTGTAATTATATGTCCTTTTCCTTTGGTCAAAGCAACCCCTTTAATCGCAAGATTAATACTCTCTGTCCCTCCAGAAGTAAATACTAGTTCTTCTACATCACTTCCCACTAACTTAGCAACCTTCTCTCTAGACATATCCAACGCTTCTTTAGATTCCAATCCCTTGTAATGTAAGCTTCCAGGATTTCCATAATTTTTAGAAAAATAAGGTTCCATCTCCTTAAACACTTCTTCATCTAAATAAGTAGTACTTGCATGGTCCAAATAGATTTCTTTCTTAGTCATTTTTATCACAACGCTTTATTACAATAAGTACATTTTTGACATTTGCTCAACGCACAGATATCTTTGTAAATTTTACATAATATCCCTTTTTTTTTCAATAAGTCATTCAATCTAATAATTTCATTTCCTAAAGTATTATTATTTTTAACAATATTATCCACAGATTTCTCCAATTCTTTTTCCATTTCTTTATCAAAAATCTCTGCTTTAGCTCTTTTCTTTTTTTTATATTGTGAGATCGCTGCAGGAGTAACTCCCATCAATTCGGCCACTTCTTTTTGTGATTTTCCTTTTTCAACTAATTTCAAAGCAAGTTTTTTTCTAATTGCTGGCAGTACATACCAGACTTCAATTTCCTGAGGAAAGATTAATTTTGCCATTTTAGTTAACAATTGTTAACTTATTTATAAACTTTATGGAAACTTATTATTTTTCCAGAATTAAGAAGGATAATTAAATAAAAAAAGAAAAAAAATTATTTTCAGTTGAGCGTCAATCCTTTAATTTTTGGTCAGCGTCCCAGTTGTGATCATTAGACATTTGTTTTAGAGTAAGTTGACATTCACTCAATTTTTTCCACTTACCCCCATTATCATGTCGACCATATTTATCATTTAATTCAGCTATACCTTTTAAATCCCCCATTGCTTCTAAGACATTCCGTTGTAAAATATAAGCATTCGTACCATTAAATAATCCTTGGGGACAACTTCTTGCTACTTTTAATGCGTCATCAAAATTCTCCATCCCCAATAGGGCACCAACCGCAATTTTTCGGGCACTTTGTTCTTGAGAAATGTCTCCCGCCCTAGAATCATAAATATTTTCTTCTCCTTTTCCCTCATAAAAAGGCCGCAATAATTCCAAAGACTCATCAAATTTTCCTAGTTTACCTAATACTTCAGCTTTATCAAGATCAAATCTTTCTTGGTAAAATTTTTGAGTGACTTTTGCATCGAAGCACAAAGGCATTTCATAATTGGTCACTTTATGTTCTTCAATTTCTTTCCCAGTATACCAATATTCCAATAATTCTCTAAAAAGACTAACTTCTTGAAAATCATTAGACATAGAGTGTAATTTTTTCGCACCTTCAAGGACCGTATTAACACCTAAAAGTTGAGGAAATCTTCTAAATAAAATATATTTTTGAACCATTTCATTTTCTCGGATGTAGCCCGCAATACCAATAGTTTTAGATATTTCTTCTATCTCATTTAAATTTCCCAATCTTTCTTCCAAATTTTCCATTTTTTTCATTTACCTCATCTCGTAACATCTGAATACATAAACAACAATAATAATATGATGGGACAATATTCCAATAATATACAGAAAATTTATATATTATTGAATAATCTACAACTTTATGAAAAATATAACTCCAAAATTAATCAAATTATTCAAGGAAGGATATTGCACTCCACAAATAGCGAGGATAGCTAAGAAAATAAAACAACCTTCAACAACAATACATTATAACATCAAAAAATTAGAGAAAGAAAAAGCAATCAGGACTTACAAGGCAGTATTTGATTATAAGAAAATTGGAGAAGGTTTCTGCACCTATGTTTTAATCAATCTATCTCCCGATGAGTACGGAAATCCAGAGAGGATTAGCGAAGAATTGGCTAAACATCCAGAGATAGAAAGTGTTGATATCATTACTGGAGATTGGGAGATGATCTTAAAAGTAAGAACTAAAGACATTGATGAATATTATAACTTTATTAAAAATGTAATTTCTAGAAAAGGAATCACAAACCTCAAAAGTTTAACTTCAATGAAACAAATCAAAACAGAATTTGTAACTTTATAATATTTTAACAATACGCCACACCCTATTTAAGAGAAACTTTAAATAAGCCCAGGCCCTTATTAATCAAATTATGCTTAAGCGAGGTGCATACAAATGAAAAAAGTAAGTTCTATATTATTAATCCTAATGTTATTGTTGGTAGTTGTTTCTGCCCAAGAAGATAATAATATCGGAGAAGAAGATTTTAAAGAAGATTTATATGAAAAAGAATTTGCAGAGATTGCAGAAGAAGATATCTATGAAGGGATAGGTGAAGTTGAAATAAAAGGAGACGCAGGAATGACTCCAGATAGTGCCCTTTATTTTATAGAAAATTTATTAGAAAATATTTTAGTGGGAGATAATCCAGAAACTGCATTAGAATATAAAGAAGAAAAACTATTAGAAATCAAAGAAATGATTGAATCCGGAGATAATGAAGCTGTAGAAAAAGCTCTTGAAAGAGTAGAGAAATATAACAAAATTTTACAGAAGGAAGTTACTCCCGAATTAGACCAGAGAGTAAGAGAAAGTAGTAAGGCTACTAAAGAACTATTAAAATCATTCGAATCCGAAATTGAAGGAGATGAATGGGATGACGTCAAAGATTCTTTCGATGAAAATATTAAAACTGAAGATAAGATCGCTTTAGCAGCAAAGATTTCTAATAAAATCAAACAATTATGTGAAGCCCTATCTGATTTAGATCCTTTAGAATACTCCAAGGTATGTACTTCTGATGATGATTCTCCAAAATGGAAAAGAGAATTAGATCAAGAACTTACTACAGAACAAGAAGTAGAAGCCAAAGAATTCTTTGAAATCATGTCTGAATGTCTCGAAGATCCAAACACATGTAGATGCGAAGACATTTCTGTAAAACCATTTGCTGAAAAGTGTAGCGAATTTGCCCCTTTAGTTGCAAAATGTGATTCTGGAGATGAAGAAGCTTGTGAGCTAATGGAACAAATAGAAGATCCAATCAAATTACTTCCAGATTATTTACAAGAAGTCATGATGAGTTTAGAAGATCGTTATGATGATTCAAAACATGATTTACATACTCCTCAAGAATGTGTTGAAGTTGGAGCAACAAGTAAAGAGGAATGTTCAAAGGTTATGTTTAAACTCAATGCCCCCGAACCTTGCGTTAAAGCGTTAGAAGCAGGGAAAATCGATATTAATAATGAACGTGATTCTAGAAAAGCTTGTGAACAGATAATGTTTAAGTCAGATGCACCTCAAGAATGTATTGATGCAGGACTTAAAAGTTTCCGAGAATGTGATAAGCTTATGTTTAAATTAGATTCTCCTCAAGAATGTTTGGATTCAGGATTAACTGGTGCTGGAAGAGATGATTGGAAAAAGTGTGCAATCATCCGTTTCAAATTAGATGCCCCTCAAGAATGTATTGACGCAGGTATCACTGGAGAACAAAGAGATGACTGGAAAAAATGTGATGCAATAAAATTCCAATTAGATTCTCCTAAAGAATGCATAGATGCTGGCCTTGACGGAACTGGCAAGGATGACTGGAAAAAATGTGACGCCATCAACTTTCAATTAGAAGCCCACCCAGATTGTTTAGCTGCGGGTTTAACTGGCGAGGGAAGAGATGACTGGAAAAAATGTAAGAAGATTCAGTTTAAAGCAGAAGCCCCCCAAGAATGTCTAGATGCAGGTTTAGATGGTTCTGGAAGAAGAGACTGGGATGAATGTAAGAAAATCCAAGAAGGAATGGAGGGAGAATCAAAAGGAAATTGTGCCCCAGACGAACTCCATATATGTGATGATGATGGTTACAATTGTAAGTGTACTTCAGATTCTAATGTGGGTTGTGGTGCAATAGACTGTGAACAAGGTTATCATTGTGAGTATGGTCAATGCTTCCCAGATGGAGGCAGTTGTGGAGATTGTAGTGCGAAATGTCCGGGTTCCAGTAGTACTGATTGTATAAATGGCCAATGCGAATGTTATTACGAAGGCAAACAACCAGAACAACCAGAACAACCAGAAGAACAAGAAGAGTCTGAATGTAAAGATGGTTGTCATCAAGAATGTGGTGACCAAAACACGGATTGTGTAAGTGGTAATTGCGTCTGTCTAGGCTATGGAGAAAATGGACCACCATCCTCTGAAGAAGATTCGGGCAGCGATTCTGGAACAGAAGAACCAGAAACTCAAGAAGACACGGAAACGGAGGAAGAACCAGAACCAACTCCAGAACCTGAGCCCACACCCGAGCCCGAACCGGAACCAGAGCCAGAACCTGAGCAAGAAGAATCTTCTGGAAATGCAATCACTGGAGGAGCAGTTACTGGTTTCGTAGAAACTTTGAAGAATCTTTTTAATTAATTTTTTTTATTTCTTTTTACTTCTAATAAAAAAATAAAGAAAAAAAATTAACATCCACACTTCTTGAACAAGTTACATGCTTGTGATGTTGCTGGACACTCTTCTATATCTTGGTATTCTTCCAAATCACAAACTAATTCACACTTCTCCACTTTTGCACACTTATTCTCTGCACAATCAAAATCAAAGTAATCTTCGCCCAAACAATTAGCAGCCATACTTGGAGGTCCCTGTTCAATTTTTTGTTCCGCCTTAGGTGAATCTTTGTTTATAGCATACACACAGTCATAGAGTTCATAAAAAGTACATTCCTCGTTACTTACACAAACACTTTTATCTGTCTCTCCACCACAACCAGATAATACTAGTGTAGCTAAGATTAAGAATCCAAATAAAATTTTAGTTTTCATTCTGATAAATAATCAAGAACACTATAAAAACGTTTCTTAAATTAATTTTCTTACTTTCTTAAAATCAATTTCCATTTTCTTCTTAATAACAGGAAATCTCATTCCCTCAGCTGGATGATATGCAATAAAAAATTTCAAACCTTTTTCTGTAATAACATTTCCATGAATCTCTTTCAAATTCCCCTGGCCTAACAACCCCTTCAGAGCAACTCTCCCTAAAATCACAACCAATTTTGGCTTCAAAACTTCAATTTGTTTTTCTAACCACTTCTCTTTACAGGTTTTCACTTCTTCAATACTTGGCCTGCGATTCTCAGGTGGATGACATTTCACAATCCCAGTGAAAAAAACATCTTCTCTTTTCAAACCAGCAATTTCTAACATCTCATCCAAGAATTTTCCACTTTTACCAACAAAAGGCAATCCTTGCCTATCTTCCTCAACAGTGGGAGCCTCTCCAACAAACATAATCTTTCCTTTCCCTTCACCGGGAACTGCTAACGTCCTCCCTTTCCACAACGGACAAGCAGTACAACGACGAATCTCCTCTGCCAAATCATAAATTGTTTTCATTTTAACTATACACCAAGACTCCAGACACAATTATTAAATTAGTAATCAACCACAATGCCGAAGAAAGAATTATTGGCTTTTCTTTATGAACAAAACCATATGCTAACCAAGGAATGTTCAACACCGCCAATAAAGTAAAAGTCAATGCAGAAACTCCCGAAGGATTCTGGTAATAAAATATTTTGAATACTTGAGGAACATTCATCACTGGCCCCAACAAAGCAATAACCAGAATAAACTTATCCAACAACCTAACTCCGTTATTTGGATGTGGAAACTTTTCTAACTTTTGATGTTTTCTCTTCCTTTTGTGCAAATGAAAATGGGCATGTTGCATTATAAAAAGAAAGAAATTGGAGTTTATATATTTATTCTTAAGAAACTATTTTTAAATATCTACTAAAACCTTGGCTTTCCAACCACCTTCGACTTTTTTTACTTCAAACATATGCATAGTTATTGCCTTTGCATCAACTTTCTGTTCATGTTTTTCAGGATCAATTTTTTCTCCATAAGCCACACACTCTAAAACAAACTTCCCTTCTTTCTCCTCAATTTTACAATCAAATTTAGAAAAAATCATTTGTTCAGAATCTTTAAAGAACAATAAATCATCCAAAAAATCAAATAGTAAATATTCTAATTTAGAATTCTTTCCTTTAATCTTCTTCTGATTATCAGTTCCAAACCCTTTCAACTCTACTTGGGCTTCTTCAACAGCCAATCCACATTGCTCAAACAACTCTCCCAAAGAAGGAGCTTCCGCTTCAAACAACACATCAGCAGTATGCTCTAAATATTGGTAGTTCGCTTTCATTTAGAAAAATAAACAAGAAAGAATATATAAAATTATTCTTCTTCTCTTCGGATAACTTTTACCGCATCCATTTTAACTGTTATGGGAATAGGTACTGCCGCTTCTAACAATTCTACAACAATATCTTCTTTCTGCTTGTTAACCCTAATGACCTTAGCATTTTCCCTTTTAAATGGACCACTGATAAGCTCCACAATATCTCCTTTCTTAATGTTCATCTCTACCCTAACTTGCTCTAACATGTGTTCAATCTCTGGATAAGGGATCTCACTAGGTAACAAGCCTCTGGCGTAAGGAACACCTTTAATAGCAGATTCAGCATCTTCTCTAGATCCGGCTTCCATAAAAATATATCCCCTCATTCCATGAGGTTTTACTATGGAATAAACTTCTAATTTAGTTTCTCTTCTAATCTTAGAAGATAAAAAGTCTGCTACCTGATCTTCTCGGTTAGCTGCGGTTCTTACTGCAAAAATATGTGTTTCGACCATTTTATTTAATTAAATATTAATTGTTTAATTATAAAGATTACGAATCCAAGTGCTCCAATAACTGCGGTTCCCAGTCCAGTGATTTTGGTAGCTGTCAACCACTCTTGCTTCGACGGCTTCTTTGTTAATTTAATCACTCGATGGGTTTCTTTCAAAAATCGCTTCAATTTCTTGGCTTTACTCTCTTTGAATTCCATCTAGCTCAAAAACTGTTGTTCTATTTATAAATGTTTCTGAAGAGAAAAAAAGATTCTCAATTTAATTCTTTTTTTCTACCATTTAAGTAAGATTCATACAATCTTTTAGTAGTTTTTGTTGAAAACAAGATCTTCTCTTCTTCGGGGCGAGATCTTACATATTCAAACATTTCTTGCTTATTTTTATTCAACATTTCCATAATTGCAGCAAAGCCTTTTGGTGTAGCCATCCAAATAAAGTCTAGTTCACTAAAAACAGCCAAGATTGGATTATTTTCATAAACAGATTTATCTCCCAATGCCCAATTATCATGAACAGAAACATAATAAACTATTTTCTCTACCTTATTTGCAGGATAATCAACCTTTTCCAAAATTTTTTTAGCAATTTTTGCTCCAGCATCCATATGTGCTTTTCTCAAATCCAAATTATAAGGATTATCTTTAGGAACTTCGGCATACCCCACATCATGTAATATCACCAAGGGCAATAACAAAGAATCCTCCAGGTTTTCTTTCTGACAAACCAATAAAGCATCTTCTATCATCCATTCAATGTGATCAATATCCATAGGACGACCTTTTTCATAATAAGGTTTTGCTAGTTCCCAAATCTTCTGATAGATCTCTTTCATTTATAATTAAAGAAAATATAAAGGGGTTTAAGAACATTTCCCCTGCTAAAAATTAATTAACAAACTCGATTCCTAACTCCCGTTCGATTTCTTTTCTCTTACCTTCTCCTAAACTTCTCTCTGGTCCAAAAATCTGTTCAGACTTAACTCCAGTTACAATAACCATTGTCCTAATAGTTTTATCCAAATCTTTGTAAATCTGTGCTCCCCAAATTATCCGGGCATTCTCATCTAATTTCTCGGCCACAGTTTCTACAATTTGCTTAGATTCACTTAGAGTAAGATTTTCTCCACCAGCAATGTTAATCAAAGCCCCGGTAGCATTACTAATATCTACATCAATCAACGGATTTTCAATTGCTTTTTGTACAGATTCTAAAGCTCGGTCTTCAGTATCACTTTCACCTACACCAATCAAAGCAACTCCACCTTCACTCATCACTGCCTTGATATCAGCAAAATCTAAGTTAACTAATCCTGCCCTAGTTACAAGTTCTGCAATTCCTTTAACTGCGTTAGTCAAAATCTCATCCGCAACTTTAAATGCAGTATGTAAAGGTAAATTTGGAGCCAAATCTAATAATTTTTCATTAGGGATAACGATCAAGGTGTTAATGGTCTGTTCTAATTTCTCTAAACCAATCATTGCATTTTCATATCTTCGATTACCTTCCATTTGGAAAGGAAGTGTGACAATCCCTACTGCCAAGATTCCCAATTTCTTAGCTACTTGGGCCATAACTGGAGCACTCCCAGTTCCGGTTCCTCCACCTAAACCACAGGTAATAAACACCATATCAGAACCTTCTAACAATTTCTTCAACTCGCCTTCACTTTCTTTAGCAGCTTCCTCTCCAACTTTCGGATTTGAACCTGCACCTAAACCTTTGGTCAACTCTCTCCCAATTAATAATTTTTTATCACAATTAGTGTACAATAAATCTTGCGCATCGGTGTTGATAGCAATAGTTTGAACTCCTTTAACTCCCACTGCAGAAATCCTATTAAGAGTGTTATTTCCTCCACCACCACAACCAATTACCTTAATTCTTGTAGCTTGGTTTGCTAGAATCTCTTCCAACTCAGCATCAATGTCTTCATTACCTGGCCTTCTGGCTGGTTCTGCTTTAATTTCTTGCTTAGTGGGCGGCTCGATCTTAACTTCTTCCCTTCTTCCCTCTTCTCGTGGAGGAGCCCGTTGCTGCCCAAAATTATTCTCTCTTCTTTCATCATTGAAAGAATTTCTCTCTCTACCCTCATTATTATCATTAACATAAGTGTCCATTTTTATTACCCTCGCCCTTTTTAAATTCTAGAAACGGAATCCCTATATAAGTTTTATTGCACTGTAGAAAATAAGAGAAAAAAGAACTATACTTTCTTCTTAAACTCAACTTCTTTCAATTTAGTAACAGAATTCAATTTCTCCTTTAACATCTGCTGCATAGGTTCAGGAACATCCATCCCCATATCCACAACAGCTTTATCTCCAGTAACTTCTGCCTTAACTTTAGAACTATTAAACATCAAATTCAAGTAACTTTCTACTTGCTCTTTAACTTCTTCAACTTTCTTATTGATCTTAACTTCATACTCGACCTCTCGGCCCGCAAATGGATGGTTGAAGTTAACCATGACTCTTCCACCAGCAGCTCGGATTACGGTTCCCATCTCTCCATCAAAATCAATCTGCATTCTTGGTTGAGGATTAAGTCCTTGTTTAGTAAATTCTGAAATTGGTACTAATTTAATTTTCTTAAAATCTTTCTTACCAAATGCAGCTTCTGGTTCAAGTTTAACGGTATAGTTCTTACCTACTTCTTTTCCTACAATAAAAGTATCTAATCCCTTAACCACATTGCCTTCTCCAACACAGATGACTACAGACCCATATTTCATTTTTTGAGAAAAAATACTCTCCTTTTGTGCTAGTTCTTTGTCAGTTGTATCAAAAACCTTTCCATCTGGAAATTTTCCAGTATATTCCACTTCAATAAAATCATGTTCTTTAATTGTGCTTGTCATTTTCTTTCCTCTCATTTCAAGTTTAATTTTTATAAATTCTGTCTTAAAAATTATTGATTGTCTAAATAACTTCTGATTGTAGTCCTATAATCCATTATTGCGTCGGCTGTCCTTCTATAACCATCAAGCATTAAAGCCATTCCTCCAAGGAGAGTGGTTACCTCAGCTACTATCGCGTAATCTCCTTGAAAATCAAAAATTTGCTTTGCAAAAATTACAACTCCCCCTATTGTCGCTTCAGCAACATATGCCCAAGGTTTATGTTCTTTTTTTAATACTTTCTCAAGTGTTTCTGTTATTTTTTTCCTCGATAAATTTAATTATTTTCTTTGCCACTTCTTCTACTGGAATTTCAGTTGTATCAACAACCAAATCATAGTTATTATGGTCATAATAATTCAAACCATAATATTCTTGATATCTTTTAATTTCAGAGTCTCTTCTATTTTTAATATTTTCTAATGTTGATTCCACATCTAGATTATATTTCTCATCTGTCCGACCTTCTTTAAAGATTCTTTTAGCAGCTTCTTCATCTGCAACATCTAAAAAGATTTTTACAGAATTTGGAATAAAATGCCACCCCAAACGAGCATCAATAATGAAATCATCTTCTTCCTTTCCTAACTTAATCTGTCGTTCATCCAATTCTTTATCAATGGACTTATCGGTTTCTGCTAATTTACTAAGCTCAAGAAGAGTCACCCCTCGTTTAGCAGCTATTTCACGCATAAAGTCACCAGTAGAATAATGTTTTAAATTAAATTTCCTAACTAAAATCTTTGCCACTGTACTTTTTCCAGATCCCAGGGCGCCAGAGATTGTAATTATCATTTTTAATTAGAAATATAAGTAATATAAAAGATTATCTAATCTTTTCATAATCACTCTTCTTCAAATCACCAAAGTAGTTCTTCGCCCACTCCTTAATCCAAAAACCAGTGGCTTTTCCCAATCCCCATTCATCAAATCTCCGCATCGAAGTTATTACCGAAGTTCCCACTACACTATATTCACCAAACTTCTTCAAAGCAATCGTTAACTTTCGATGTTCTTTAACTTTAATTTCTGGATAACCACCCACAGAATGAAAATCATCTTTTTTACAAATCAACGCCCCACTACATCCCTCATACAATCCACTAGAATTATAAAAATTCTTAAAACCCATCGCCAATCTATATTTAAACAATTTTTTATCTGGTTCAACTTTAGTTGTTGCTACAGAAACCCCTTCTTTAAATTCTTCAACAATTTTATTCAATGCCCCTTCTTTAAATAAAGTATCAGCATCTAAAAACAACAACAATTTTCCCGAAGAATTCTTAGCTCCAAAATTCCTAGCTACGCTAACGTTGGCCTCAGGAATAGAAAACACTTTCATCTTATCATTCCAACATCTATTAGCTACATCTTCAGTTTTATCAGTGCAACCATTACAAACTACTACTGTTTCATAATCAGAAAAATCTTGCTTCTTGATACTTTCTAGAGTATTCTCCAAATAAGCCTCTTCATTATGTGCCGGAATAATTATAGATATTTTCATTAAACCACCTCTCTTAATTCAATCCATCTGATTTAAATGTTTATCGATTCTCTAGTTACAAAGTCAAATAATTAGCTGCCCACAACATTCCTCTGTCACAATAATAAAACGGAGTTCCAAATGGTTTTCCTTTATTAGAAAATACTTCTAAGTAATTTCCATGCTCTTCAACTAACGCCCCATATTTTTCCTTATATTCTTTAGCCAAAGACGGACTCACTTCTTTAATCAATTTGATATACAATGGCCCCATGTGGGTCCAGATGGAATTACTTTCATAATCACGTAAAAAGAATTCTTGAGAAACAAATTTAACATCTTTTCTAGAGAGAGTATACTTCAAAGGAAAGGGATAATCCAACCCCTCTTTGTGGAGAGTCTTCAAAACAGAAAACAATTTACTCTTATCTCGTATGACTCCCATTACAAAAGGAAACAGATTAGCATCACCAGCAACATATTCTTTTTTGCTCAAATCATCATAAAAATACTTTCCATTCCAAAAATGTCTTTCAATCAACTCTTGATAATCATATTTAGCAAAAGGATTATTCAATTTCATAACTCCCAAATCTTTGGCCAACAACCCAACCATCACGTTATCATAACAAGAACTCTTTCTAATTGAGAAATCTTTCATTGAAGAGAAATGTTTCTCTGGGTTAACTAATCCAGTAACTGGATCTACAACTTCATTAAAAAATTTCTTTATTTGTAAATTCAAAAACTTTTTGTAAGAATAATAAGGAAAACCAGAAATCTTAATTGAATGAATCAAGTAAGGAAGAGAATCAATAGACATACAAGGAAAATCAAATGCCTTCCCTCCTGGAGTCACAGTGGTAGTAATATCTTTTGCCTCCATAAATCTATTCAAGGCATATCTTAATGTTTGATGCACTTCTGGTTTATGGCCCAAGCTTAGTAAGGATTTACAACACCAACCAAAATCACGAGTCCAAAACTGAGGAAAATTACCAACTGAAGTTTGAAAGAATCTTCCATTCCAACACTCCTTGACTATCTGATCACAAATTTCCTTTGCATTCCCAGAATACTTTTTAGGAAAAAATCTATTCTTCCAACTATTCAGAAAAATCCTACTTCCTTGCGTTAAATAAAAACCCACCCCAGTCATAAAAACATGAAATTACTACAAGTAAATAAAAGTTATGGTAAAAATCAACTATTCCACAACTTGATCTCAGCTTTTCTACGATTCACCAATCCTTTAACCTTCCTACCACCGGCATAAATCCATCTTCTTAATTCTGGATATGCTTCATTATAATCTCCTTTATTTAATTTTTTCAGCAAAGTAGAATCCTTAAACGCCTTTGCGCCAGAATTATATACAAAACTCACCAATGCATCAAATTGTCCTTGGGTTAAAGGGACCTTAACATAATTTCTCACTGCTTTCTCTGCCCAAGCTATATCTTTGGCCAACAACCGTTTACCTTCATTCTTACTGACCCTCATTCCTGCCTTAACTTCTGGACCAGTATGGCCAAATCCAATGGTCCACACTCCCGCCACATCCCTATAAGCCAAACTTCTAAAACCTTCCCATTTCATAATGTGGCTTAATCCCTTTCCACTAATATTTTTTATCCCTAAAACTCCACTTGACCCTTTTCCTGGTTCTCTTTCTTTTTCTTTTTCTATCTTAGGTTCTTCCTTTTCTTTAATTGCCGATTTAATTCTCTTTCGTAAGTTCTCTTCTTTAGTTTTTGGAGCATCTTCCTTGAAATCAACATCTTTTCTTCCAGAAGAAATCGTTTTCATAACTTGAGTTGGCTCTACCTTCTTAACTTTGTTCTCTTTATTCAATAAACCCACTGCCAAAGCAACCATTACTCCTGCAGCTGCCAAGTCTTTCCAAACACTCCCAAAAATAGAGAATTTCCTATGGGTTGGAAAAAACTTCTTCATCTTCTCTCTATCCTTTTCTTCTAAGTGACCCCCTAATTCTCTAATGATAGCCAAATATTCTATTAGGAGACTTCTAAAAGAAAATTCTAAATTTCTAATTAACTCATCTTCCTTTTTCTTAGTTGTTTTTTTAGCTAGCTCTAAGTCTAGGTGCTCAACATCTAAATCAGCTTGTAATAAAGGAATATATTCTTCAACAAACTTTTGAAAAACACTTCCGGCATGAGCACTTACCATTTCCATTTTCTGTTCTTCAAAATTTATTTCTGGAAGTGCCTCAATTGTTTCTGTAAAGTTTAAGAATTCTAAGTAATCAGCAGTAAACTTCAACAAAGCATCTCTTTGTAATTGGGTGTAAACTCGATATCTTCTAACATTCTTCGCCTCATATTTATCTTTATATCCGTCTTCCAATATTTTTATGTTACTCAACAACCCAGAGAGTATGTTATGTAACTCTTTCTTCAACCTCTTTTCCATGCTCATAATAATAAGAACTATTTGTGGTATTTAATATTTTCTTAAAAATAAAAAAGTTAAAAAGATAAAAGCGGACCTGGGAGGATTTGAACCCCCGATCTAGTCCTATCTTCATGCTAGTGAAGATCACGTGGATCTTTGATCTTAGCGTGTAGGAGGGACTCGCCTTTTCTGGTCAAAAGATATCCAGACTGGGCCACAGGTCCTTATCAATCTCAGAAACTAGGTTTATTTTTATAGTTTTCTCCACAATATTTTTATAATCAACCTTCCCCACAACAATTCATGACATATTCAACAATTCAAGAAGCAATGAACCAAGGAGAAGGCCAAGTCTCAGTAAGAGGTTGGGTCCACCGAGAACGTGGTTCAAATAAAATCAAGTTCGTTGTTCTAAGAGACCCCAGCAACACAATTCAATGCATCTTAAAGAGAACTGACTTCGAAGACAAATGGGAAGACATCGACCATCTTCAAGTAGAAACCTCAATAACTCTCACTGGAAACATTAAACCAGAAGAAAGAGCCCCGACCGGATACGAGATTAATGTAACAAACTACGAAATCGTTGGCTCAAGTGAAAACTATCCCATTACTAAAGACCAATCCACAGAATTCTTAGCTGACAACCGTCACCTCTGGCTTAGATCCAGAAAAATGACTGCAATTCTTAAAATCAGAAGTACTTATGTTCAAGCGAGAGATGAATTTTTCAAAAACAAAAAATTCTACCGTTTCGATGCTCCAATCCTTCAACCCAATCAATGTGAAGGTGGCTCCACCCTATTTGAAGTAAAGTTCTATCAAGAAAAACTTTTCTTGGCTCAAACTTGGCAGTTATACGCAGAAGCCGCAGTTTTTGCTTTAGGAAAAGTTTACAACATGTCTCCTACTTTCAGAGCAGAAAAATCTAGAACTTCCCGGCATCTTTCAGAATTCTGGATGGCTGAAGTCGAAGCCGCTTGGTACAATCTCTATGATATCTCAGAATTAGCTAAAGAAGAATTAAAATATTGTATTAAAAAAGTAGCTGAACAAAATCCTGAAGAATTAAAATTACTAGAAAGAGATCCAGAAGAACTTATTAAAATAACCGAAACAGAATGGCCCACCATCAAATACCGAGAAGCGCTTAAGATTCTCAAAGAAAAATGTAACTTGGACGTTCCGTTTGGAAAAGACCTTAGAACTATTGAAGAAGAAAAGTTAATGGAACATTTCGACGTTCCAGTTGTTGTAACCAATTACCCTAAAGAAGTTATGGCTTTCTACAAACCCAAAGATCCTCAAAACCCAGATGAAGCCCTTTGCTTTGACATGCTTGCTCCAGATGGCAACGGAGAAATTGTTGGTGGTTCTCAAAGATCTACAGATATTGAAGAGATGAAAGTTGCTTTAGAAAAAGAAGGCGAAGATATCTCTAATTACTCTTGGTATTTTGATTTAAGAAAATATGGTTCCGTTCCTCATTCTGGTTATGGGATTGGAGTAGAAAGAATCATCAAATGGATCTGCAAACTTGATAACATCAAAGATGCAATTCCTTTCCCTAGAAATATGGAAAGATTTAGCCCTTAACTACCAAACATAATCTCTCAACTTTCCCTTAGGGGAAAACGTAGTTTCATATCCTTTTCTTTTTACTAAAGCCCACAATAAGATTTCTTTTTCTCCATTGTTTAATTCTCTAGTCTTACCACCCGTTTTAATTAAACACTGTCCACTCAACTTATTATAAAAATCAGCAGTTAATTTTGTTGGAACAGCAAAAGGATTCATTTGCCAAGGTATCGGATTTCTATCTTCTTTCCAATAATGCTCAGCTATAGCCAAATAAGCAGCCACTTCATGAGAAGAAAAGTTAAGAAATCTCGAACTTTCCTTTTTCCACGGCCAACCATATCTAATATTATAAGTTTTAAATTTGGGGTCATGGGTAGTAGATAAGTTCTGCCACAAAGCCCACATATCTTCTGACTCGTTAACAGGAACGCCCATTAGTTTAAATTCATAACGTGATGCTCTCTTCGATCTAGAAGGAACTCTCAGAACAATATCTGCTCCTTCAATAGCCACTCTACCCACTTCATCGTAAGGAACAACATCAATTGAAGAAACAAACCCACTTCCGGGTTGATGAACATAAGAAAATATTTTGGCCCCTTCCACACATTCGACCAAAGAAACTTTTCTCTTTCTTTTATCTGGGCCCATCACTGGCTTGAATGAATAACCAGACACAAATGGGCTTTTTAAATTATCAAAAGCATCCATCATCAATTCTCTTGGCTTCTTTTTTCCAGCCACAGCTTCTTCTAAGCTAGAAAACCGCTTCAGCTTAACATCATCAGCATGCTTCATATATTTTCTAGATCCTTGAAAATCGTTAGGTATCAAATCTCGCGTAATTAACAAAGCCTCTTCTTCTTCCAAACTAAGAATTCTGTTAATTAATCCAGAACTAGTTTCTAAGATTCTTTCTCGGCCGAGTCTAATCTCTGCCGCACTCCAATCTTTAAAGAAACTTTTTCTTGCCATATTCTTCCAGGACTAAAGCTATTTTAAATAACTTTTGCCAAGATTTATATGTTAGGAATTATTCCTTTATCCCATGTATATTATCAAACAACAACCCGAAGATTTCATTGTTACAGAAATCAATCATTTTGATATTTTAGAAAAAGGAAGATATATCTATTTTAAATTAAAAAAAAGAAACCGCACTGTTTTAGATGTAATTAAGGAAATAGCCAAACAGTTAAACTTAAAGGAAAAACAAATTGGCTTTGCTGGCACTAAAGATAAAAATGCCATTACCGAACAATTCTGTTCTGTTCAAGGAACAACTAAAGAAAAACTACTTAAGGTAAACTTAGAAAATGTTTCCTTAGAATTCATTGGTTATAACCCTAACCCTCTATCCTTGGGAGAATTAGAAGGAAATCACTTTGAAATAACTGTGAGAAACCTTGAAGAGTTCTCCATCGAACCAACTACTCACCTTCCCAATTACTTTGATGAACAACGTTTTTCTACTCACAATATTGATATTGGTAAACATTTAATCAAAAAAGAGTTCAAAGAAGCTACAAAATTAATTGATGACACTAGGTCTGAAAAACATTTAGGAAATCATCCCCAAGATTTCGTTGGAGCGTTAAAAAAACTCCCCAATAGACTTCTCAAGATGTACATTCACGCTTACCAAAGTTATCTTTGGAATGAAACTCTCTCAACCTACCTTAAAAACCAAAACCAACAAGTAAAAGAAGTCCCATACTCTGCAGGAACATTCATCTTCATCAAAAACCCAGAACCATTTCTAGAACTTAACGTTCCCTTAATTGGCTTCGCTAGCGAAGATCTAGAAACTAATGAACAAATTAAAGAAATTATCCATCACTCAATGTTAAAAGAAAACATCTCTTATCGAGATTTCATCATCAAACAAATTCCCGAACTTTCTTCTGAAGGAGGAACAAGAACTGCATTTATTGAGGTTAAAGAATTAAAAATAGAAGATCAACAACCTGACGAATTAACTCCAGGAAAAAATAAAATCAAAATTTCTTTCATTTTAGGAAAAGGAAGTTATGCCACCTTAGTCATTAAGAAAATATTAAATACTCTTAAATAATTCTAATTCCATTAAAAGAGGCGTATACAATGAAAAAAATAATAACAAGTGTTCTATCAACAATCTTAGCTTTACCTGCGGTTTTTGCTACAGGTGCTTGGAACAAGACCGATGCATGTGGTTTTTATGGTTCAAAAGGTGGATCTTGGATGGTCGGCTGGGGTTTATTGAAGTTAGTATATCTAGCAGTGGCTGTATTTATTGTTTCAGCGATCTTTTGGTGGACATATAAGTTGATTGTTGTTGGTAAGGGTTCAACAAAAAGAAAAAAGAGGTAAATTAAAATGGGATTAATACAATTGTTTAATTATAAAAAGAAACGGTTTACATTATTGGATGTTGCTTCGGATGAAATTGCAATGTTTGCTTTAGCATTATTAATTGCTAAGTATTGGATGAGTGCAACATCTTTAGCTTGGTATTGGTATGTGATAATATTTGTAGTGTTTGTGATTAAACCAATGATAGCTATGTTAAAAAAATGAGGCGTGGAATAAAATGAATCCAATTGAAATAATTGCGTTAGTAATTTCAATAATGACTTTGTTGAAAATAGTTGTGTTTCTTTTTAACCCAAGATGGTTGATGAAACTAGTAGAATCAATGCACAAATATATTGTTTTGCAAGCTGTGTTTGTAAGTATCTTTATTCTAGCATTAGGAACTTATTTAGTGATGTTTTTAGGAGTTGTCAATTTAATCGTGGCATCCTTGTTTGGAATGATGACTTTTGCTTTAGTTTTAGTAATGTCTCCAAAACTTTATCTTAAGTTTGGTAAAGATATCATTAAGAACAGAAAAGCATTGATTCCAGTATTTCTAATTTGGGGAGTTTTAGCTGTCTGGACATTGTGGACTCTGTTCGGTTAAATTTCTTCTTATTTTTTTATTACTTCTTAGTTACAAATCTAGCGAAAGGTTTATAAATAGGATTAACCCTTTATTACTTAATGAAACTTAGAAATCCAGGGGATAATTATAACGTTTTAGATTTAGATCAATTAGTTAAAAATGTAATGAGAATAATGCAAAATGTAGATTCTCGTGTGATTAAACCAGAATCTTATCTTTACTCTGAATTAATGAAAAAGCATCCAGTAAAACCTGAATTGGGTTTAGATGCCGATTTAGCCAAATTTATCCAGAGATATAATGGAGAAATACAATATGATGAAAATTGCGATGAAGATGTAGATCTTGTTGACGTAAGATTTAAGCCAATTACTCCAAGGAATGACACTTTAATTCATCAGAATTGGTTCTGGACAGGTGACGTTCTGGATAAAAATATTTCTCAAATTATGTCAAATAAAGTTATTGGTTCTAATGAGGAAGATTGTCCTACTTATCTAAAAGAAACTTATTTACCTTGTGGAGATGATGATGATCTTGGATCATGCGAATATGGTGTCTCGATGGATTTACAAGTAATGCATAGCTTGTCATTATTATTTGAAATTGATGTTAAAGAACTACAAAAAACAAGAAATATTTTTTATGATCCAGAAGGTCTTTCTGGAGCGGGCTTTGGCAAGAACATTGAGTATCTATCTACATATATCATTTTTGGAGGAATTCCTTGTCAAGCAATCAAAAGTATTAAATGTCCCATCATTCAATCTTGGCAGCCTTATGGTGGCACTTTAATGGAATATTTAGAATCTCCAGGATCTGTGCAATTAAGGGAAGTGAAGAATTAATTAATTTTAACAGAAATAAACTTTTGAGGGAACATTTATATATCTCTTTTTTTTCTTTATCTTAACATGGGCGTGATAATTTACACATTTTTGTCTGTAATAATAGTCTCATTAATATCTTTTGTAGGGATTCTATTCTTTTTACTCAAAAAACAAACCCTAAAACAAACTCTCCTTTTTCTAGTCAGTCTTTCTGCAGGTTCATTGTTTGGAGGTGCCTTTCTTCATCTACTTCCCGAAGCGATAGAAGATTCTGGTTTCACTTTAACAGTTTCATTATCTGTTTTATCCGGAGTTCTAATTTTCTTTCTAATTGAAAAGTATGTTCATTGGCATCATTGTCATGATCCTCACTGCCAGAGCCATAAACACCACTTAGTTGTTATGAACTTAGTTGGAGATGGAGTACATAACTTTATTGATGGTTTAATCATTGCCGTAAGTTATATCGCTAGTATCCCTTTAGGAATTGCTACCACTATTGCAGTTATCCTTCATGAAGTTCCCCAAGAAATTGGTGATTTTGGAGTTTTATTATACTCTGGACTAAAGAAAAGCAAAGCCTTACTTTATAATTTATTATCTGCCCTAGTTGCGATTGTTGGTGCAATCATTGGCTTAATATTTGCGTCAGAAACTTTCATCAACATAATAATCCCCTTTGCTGCCGGCGGCTTTATTTATATTGCTGGTTCGGATCTAATTCCCGAATTACATAAAGAATGTGGGCCAAAAGAGTCTTTCTGGCACATCTTCGCGTTGATCTTAGGAATTTCCCTTATGGTGGCCCTTAAATTCTTACCGTTCGGCTAATAGTTTCAGAACTTTTTTATAATCCCTTTTCTCCCAACTTTTTATGCCTACCTTAGAACTCCTTGTTCAACATAAAGATGACAAACAAATCAATTCTACAGTTATGGTGGAAGTTATTCCAGATTTAGTCCAAATATATCTTGAACATATAGATTACCATGTCCACAAAAATCGATGGAGGACCTATCGGATGCCCATTGACACAACTACTTTTGTATATGAATTTAATCGAAAAAACGGAAATCTCCAAGAAATGCTTGCCTATCACGGGGCCTTAGCTGACAGAATAAAAAATGGATGGACTAAGGAATTTGTAGATTTTAGTAATCGTCACACCTTTCCTACAGAATTCAATGCTGCTTTTGCCTACCGTGTCGCTAAACGGGTTTATGCTGAAATACGCAATAAACAACAAACTTCTGGATTTATCGCTGAAAAAGATGAGTTAAGTTTTTTTATGGGGGCTTTCGAAGGTATCCACTCTCACCAGTTATATCCTAAGATTACTTGTAAAAATTAATCAATTTTTTCCCCAACCTTTATAAATGGACAGATTTCTTGATATATCATGGATATCGAAACTGCAGAAAAGATTCTTGAATATGGAAGAGTTCCTACTCAAGCCCACGAATTAATAGAATTAATTCAAGATGCAGGTTACAGTAAATTGAGAGGAAGACCTTTAACCGTGTGTCCAAGTAAACAGCTTTATGCCGTAGCTAATCGTCTTTATCAAGAAGCTAGATCAACCCCCTCAACCATTAGAGACGCTGAATTACAAGAATTCCAAGCTCAAGAATGGGAAACTGATTGGGCAGAAAATCTTTATGAAATGTTCAACATTCCCCAAAACCAAAGAGATGAAATCTCTCCTCAAGAATTAGAAGCAAGACTTTTAGAGTAATTTTCCATTAAAAATATTATGTTTATCTCTAGTAATCTTAACTTTAACTTTTTTCCCTTCTCTAAAAACACAATTAGGAACAGAAATAACTCTTCCTTTGGCTACAACTAAACAACTGTTAGCAAATCTATCTCTGGCCTTAATTGCCCCAGTAACAACATCTTCTTCCTTAAATGGCTTAGGCAAGGGCTTAGTTTTCTTAATTCCAAATCTTTCTGGAGTTAATTTTAATTTAATCTTTTTCCCCTTCTCAACTGCTTCAAGTAAAGAATAAAATTCCCTCCAGGTTACTGCCTTCACTGGATTTCTTCCAGTTTTATAATTCAAAAAATTCTGCACTCCCAATAATGGGTGATTCTCCTTCTCCTCTACTCCCAAATCTTCTACAAATTCAGTAATCTTTTCTAATTCCTTATCATTATATCCTGGAAGATAAACAGGAGCGATCAAAATTTTAATTCCTTTGCTCACAGAATACTTAATCATCTCTAAAACCTGATCTAATTTGTAATCACAACCAGCCATCTCTTCTGCTAACTTTGGATCCATTGCATCTAAAGAAACATTTAACCTCAATTTGTCAAACTTACTCAGCTTATCCAATATTTTTTTATTAACCAAAGTAAAATTACTATCCATAGAAACGATCCTAATCTGTTTATTCTCTTGTAAATCTTCAATCAAGGGAATTAAATCCGCATACAAAAATGGCTCTCCTTGAACCCCAATATGAACCTCTACTGGCTCAACAACAAAATTCAGCAATTCTTGCAACCCTTCCACCAGATAATCCTTTTCCACAACATAATCTACTTTATCAGAATTTTTTCCTTCTCCCACAGAACAATAAATGCAATTCAAATTACAAGAAGTAATTGGCTTAATCTCAATCAAAGAGGTATTTCTATAAACTATTCCAAAGGAAACACTACCTATCAAAGGGATGCCAGAATTCTGGTGAACATAAATTGCCTTATTTCCATTAATAGTATTCACCAAACCATCAAAATACTTAGATAATAAAAAAGAAAACTTTTTCTCAGCTTTATGTTCATATGTATCCACAAACTCAATGGTGTTCTTATCAATGAACTTAAACGGCCCAATCTTTCCCAATTCTTTTAATGGAATCCTAGTAGAGAAGATATTAAGTAGATTAACCTTTAACATTTCTCCCTTAAGTTCAAAAGACAAGGTCTGGAAGTTTAATTGTGCCATGTCCATCTCACCCTTAAAGCCACTTATAAAATTTTCTATTAACCACCTCCCAATGGCGATTGATTCCCCACTATAAATACCATAAGATAACTTTAAATAAAAGTTCATCTCCCAGATTCACCGGGGTGGAACATGGACGAAATCAAAGTTACTTTGGAGACTCTTTATAATGTCCTTCGGAATGAAAAGAAGCGCGAAGACCTCCAGAAATTAGAGCATACTTTCTTTCTAGACGTAGTTTCGTATCTCCGTGAAAAAAAAGCCCTTCTTAGTACAAAAAGTAATGAAGATGAACTTTTTGCTGCTGGTGAAAAGGAGAAAATCGAATATGAATTGAGGAGTATCATCAGAATCCTAAAAGAAATTTATGAAAAAAGAGAGAAAAAGATTATGGACATTGCCCTTAACCGATCAAGAACCAGATCAGATATTATTGACACAAGTTCCATGCTTCAAGAAGAAAAAGAATTTTATGATCTCCTATTAAAATTACTAAATGTTTATCGAGAAGGAATCTTACTTAATCTTTTCAGGGCTGAAATCCCCCATGTTCCTTATCTTAAACTTTCTACACCTCATTCAGACTCATCTTCCAAAAAACCTTCTTCTGAAAAAACCCCCCTAGAAGAAAATCCACTAGAAGAAACTCCCCAACAAGAAACAAAACAAACCCCTCAAGTAGAACCTTCTGAAGAGAAACCAGAACTTTCTACAAAAGAACCAGAAATAGAAATAACGCCCTTAGAAGAGGATCAAGAAACTTCTACAGAAAAACATAAAGAAAGCCTTCTAAAAAGAATTCGTTTCACTCACCCAGTTCCTTCATTTGTTTGGAAAGATCTTAAAGAATATGGTCCATTTGAAGAAGGAGACGAAACTAAAATCTTCCCAGAAGTAGCTGCCCTACTCATTAAAAAAGGAAGAGCAGAGATCTTATAATTTTTCAGTTAATTATTTAAAAAACCAATCAAAATAACTCTTTCTATGGAAATCAACGAAATAAAACAATTTTCAAAGCGAATGCACAAGAAGCTAGAACAGTACTATAACTTCGATGACCCCAAGAAATTAAATTTTCCTATGACTGTAAAGATCATGGAAGAACTGGGAGAATTATGTGATGCAGTTCTAGGTAAAAGTGGTTTACAAAGAAAAGCAAAATTAGAACAATTTACTCAAGAGAATCTCGAAGAAGAATTTGCTGATGTCATTACTTGTGTATTTATTTTAGCAGAAAACATGGATATTGATGTTGAAGAAGGATTAAGAAGAAAAATAAAAAAGATTGATCAAAGATTTGCAGAAGAATGAAAAAAGTAATCACAGCAGATAATACTGAAACCTTCCTCAACGAAGAAGTTAAGGAAACTTACCATTCTCAAACCGGAGCAGTAGAGGAAGCATTAAAAAAATATGCGATCCCTTGCAAGATCAAAGAAAAAGCCGAAACTGGAACTCTAAGAATTCTTGATGTTTGCTTTGGTATGGGTTACAACTCTGCTATGGCTATTGATGTTGCCTTAGAAGCCAACCCCTGTTGTCAAATAGAAGTTGTGGGTTTAGAATATGATCCCGAAATTGTAAAAAAAATCCAAGAGGTCAACCCCCCAATAAATTTCTTTCAACATTACAAACAGTTAACTCCTACAAATTTAGAATTTCAAAAAGATAATGTCAAAGTAAAAATTCTCTTGGGAGATGCTAGAGAAACTGTTAAACAACTTTCTCCTGAATATTTTGATGCCATCTTCTTTGATCCATTTTCTCCAAAAACTTCTCCCGAAATGTGGACTCCGGATTTCCTCAAAGGAATGTGGAGAGTTATCAAAACCACTGGAATTCTAGCAACATACTCTTGTGCTCGAATGATTAGAGAAAACTTAGTAAAAGCAGATTTCCTTTATGATGATGGACCTATTGTTGGTAGACGCGGCCCTGGAACTTTAGCTACCAAATGGGTTTAAAGTGAATATTCATGTTCTTCATTAATTTTCCCAGAATTAATCTCTATTCTTAACTTCAATCCCTTTTCATAAATCCATCTTTCATCACGAGGAGTTATTTTATTCTTGTATCTCTCACAACTTCCTTTAAGTGGACTCTCCAACTTCTTAACATTTCCACCTAAACAATAATGTTCTGAACAGATACTATAATAAATCTCAACCATCCCTTCCAACTCTCCGTTATTACAAACATCTCCAGTAATATACAAAGAACTCCCACTAACTTTCTTATCAACCAAACTATAGAAATCTCCAGCCCTAACTTCTTTAGCGAGGTTTTGAGCTGGCTTCCCGAGTCCGAAACTCAACGCCAGCAGAGCGCAAAGTGTAACCACTTTCTTACGCACAGAAAAAGAATTAATTTAAAGGTATATAAAGATACTCAAAGAAATTTTTATCATTACTTAATCTTATTCCTTCCACGCATTCGAACTTGTTCAAATCTCTTCAACACAAGTTCAGCCCCTTCTCGATAAGTTTCCTTGTAACTCTCCAACACATTATCGAATACTGCAGGATAGATTTCATAATGTTTACTTTCTAAGGCTCTATCAAGTAAAAACAAGTCTACTGCCTTATCTTCTACTCTATCAGAAAAAGAACTCAATCCAAAATCAATCAACTTCAAACCACTATCAGAAACTATCATATTTGATGTAGTCAAGTCTCCATGAATAATATCTTTCTGGTGCAGGACACCTACTCGTTCTCCAATCTGTTTAGCAAACTTCTGATACGCATCTCCTTCTTCAATAACATCCCTTAATTTGTTTCCAGCAACAAAATCCATTACAATCTCCATTCTTTTGTCACAAAAGCTTTGCAAATGAGGGGCAGGAAAGTTAACTTCTTCTAATCTCCCCAGAATTTTAGCCTCACGCCTAGTCCTAAACTTACGCAAACTCTCATCAATTTCCTTTAATCGATAAGCCTTACTCAATCTCTCTTTGATAATTTTATTGTTATCTTTGTAGATTACAGCTTCCGCACCTTGGGCTATTTTTATCATCTTATCAACAAAAACTCTGTAGCTTAAAAAGATTATGTTTTTAAATGGGCCCAGTTTTACAACCATATGAAAAAAATAGAACTCCTTTTACCTGCTGGAACAGAAGAATCTCTTAAGGCTGCAGTAGAGAATGGAGCAGATGCAGTTTACTTTGGGATAGACAGATTCAACGCCAGAAGAAGGGCAACCAATTTCGAATTAAACAAAATAAAATCAATCATCGATTACTGCCATGAAAATGGAGTAAGAGCATATTGTACCTTAAACATTTTAATAAAGAACGAAGAAATAAAAGAATTCTTTGAAACAATTAAAACACTATATCTCGCAGGAATTGATGCAGTTATTGTTCAACATCTTTCCTTCATTCCAATCATAAAACAGAACTTCCCAGATCTAGAAGTTCATCTTTCCACCCAAGCCACCATTACCAATTCTTATTTTCAATATCTTATCAAACAAGCTGATAGAATAGTCCTCCCTAGAGAACTTTCCGAAGAAGAAATAACTTCTTTCATCAAGAAAACAAAACTTCCTGTAGAAGTTTTTGTCCAAGGGGCAATGTGCTTCTCCTATTCTGGAAAGTGTTTGTTCTCTTCTTTCCTGGGGGGAAGGTCTGGCAACAGAGGCCTTTGTGCCCAACCTTGCAGAAAGAAATATAATCGCTCTTACTTATTGAGCATGAAAGATCTTTGTTTAGTTAAAAAAATTCCCGAACTTATCAAATCAGGAATAGTTTCTCTAAAAATTGAAGGCAGGTTAAGGTCTCCCAAGTATGTTGCCGCTGCCGCCAAACTTTATCGGAAAGCCATTGATTCTCATTATGAAAAAAACTTTACAATAGATTCAGAATTATTCAAGGAAATGAAACTAGCTTTCAACAGAGAATTTACATGGGGATATTATGCTAATTTGAAAAATATCATTTCTCCAGAAAAACCAATGGGTCGAGGACTTTATCTGGGAGAAATAAACAAAAGAGGATTAATCAAGTTAGAAGAAGATCTTCAGCTAGGCGATGGTTTAGGAATTTGGTTAAGAAATAAAGTTGATGGCGCAGTTCTCAAAAAAATGGAACTCAATAAACAAGAAGTCCAAGAAGCAAAGAAAGGAGACTTAGTCAAACCCCATATCCGCGCCCCGCCAGGAACTAGAATCTACAAAACCTCTTCAGTTACCCCCACTAAAGAAATCACCTTCACAAAAAAACCAATTATAAAAATCAAAGAAAGAAAAACAACTAAATTAACTCTTCCAGAAACAAAAGAACAGCCTTCCACTGATGAACTCCTTGTCAAAGTATACACCAAAAAAGATGCAAATTTGGCCTTAAAATACACCGACAAAGTTTTCTACAACATCTTCAGCAAAGACTTCACCAATAAATTCTCGGCATTCGTCCCCAGAATCCTTACAGATCAAGATATCGAAGAAGCTCTCCAATTAATCAAACAACACAAACCAAGAAACATCTTAATCGGAGACTTAGGACTTTATACCAAAATAAACAAGAAAGAGTTCAATGTATACATAGATTACTCTAACAACATCTTCAATGAATTCGACTTAGATTTCTTCCCTGACACAACCCCCATCATTTCTCCAGAACTATCTTTTAAAGAACTCCAAGAACTTAAGAATAAACATTTCTCTGTTCTCGTTCATGGCAGAGTAATCTTAATGAACACCATGTATGATCAACTTCCCGAGAAATTAAAAGATGAAAAGAAATACATTTTCCCCGTAAGAAAAGAACATACTTATCACCAGATCCTTAACAGTAAAACTCTCGGATTATTTGAAAAAATCAAGGAGCTTAAAAAAGCAGGAATGAACTCTTTTTTCTTAGACCTGGAAAAAAACACAGAAGAAACCTTAAACACTTATCAACAAATTCTCAAAGGAAAAAAACCAGAAATCAACAAATGGAACTTCACCAAGGGCCATTGGGATAAAGGAGTAGAATAATTAAACAATTACTTCTTCTCGCCAACAAATTCTCTTAATACCGAATCTTCAGGAACATACTTATCTGAAGCAGCAGTTACTTTATCTAGAATGCCTCTGACTCTCATCCCTCTAATGTATGCATCCAATCTCCTTTGCTGGAAGAACTCTTCCAATTTAGGTAAGCGAGCATACAAAACACCCTTTAACACTGGCAACTCAAAAGCTAAACCTCCATTAACTACATGATCCGCAGTGGGCAAGTAAGGGATCAAACTTCTCAATTCCTCGTTTCTTACATAATGCCAATGACCTAATGTATGTTCAACTGGGTAACCTCTTCCCCCATCACTTTGCGGACGAGAATCTCTGGCCATCCTTCTCAACAAACGAGTGTCTGTCAATTTCACCTTTCTCTCATTCTCTCCATCAATAATAGGGTTTAACGGTTCGATATAAACTCTAAAGAATTGTTTATTAAGTTCTTCTGGAAAAACCACTGGTGAGAAGCCATAAAGACTATCGATTATTAATATGTCTCCTTCTCTTAAAACCATCTTCTTAGAATAACCCTCTCTCTCCCCTTTTTCAAAATCATAAAATGGTTGTTTGACCTCTTTTCCTTCTAACAATTTACTCAAATGCCTTTGTACCATTGGTACATGTAAGGCTTCGGGAGTTTCATAATTATAATCTTGGAATTGGTCCTCTTTTAGTTGCTTCAATCCCCTGTAGTAATTATCCAAAGTCCACAATTTACAATTATGGCCTTTTGCTTCTAATTTTTCAATAATCTTGTTAGTTGTAGTTGTTTTCCCCGAAGCACTTGGTCCTGCAACGACAATAACTGGGAGAGGATTATCTTTAAATTTCCTCACTGCCTCATCTAAATCCAACTCATATCTTTCTGTGCTTAATCCAATTAATTCTCTAAATGCTCGTGGGTCAGCAACAACAGTACTTAATCCTTCTAAAGTATCTACTCCTTGTTTTCTATTCCACCTTTTTGCTTCCGACCATTTTTCATCGGGCAACCCAGATTTACTAAATTGTTCATTAGAAATATGTCCGGCCCTAACTGCCGCTCTTCCCCAACGAAATAACCGATAAGATTCCCACACATCAAGAAAACCCTGTCCCTTTAGAACTTCTTCAATTGCATCTTGTACTTGTTCTACTGAAGGAACATGTTCTTCGATTCCTGCTAAATAACCTTCTAAATATGCCGAAGATTGCAAGGCTAATTCTCCAGAAATCTCCCCTTCCTTTAAATCAAGAAATTGTCGATAGATTCTTTCTGCCCTAGGAGTAAAGGAACTCAACAAATCTATGTCTTGCCTAAACCCTCCGGTTGATCGAGCGGCCTGGAATATACTATCTGCTATCTTCTCTAGATCAAATGGAACTACTTCTCCATTTCTTTTACAAACCTTTGCCACCCGCATAAAGACCTTACATTTTTATTAATTTATAAGAATTTATTTACTGGAGTGTATATACGAAAGAAAATAAAAATAAAAAAGAAGAATTGTTAACAAAAGTTTATTCTGTTAAAGATGATAAAGATGCTTTAATATAGTTTGATCATAACTTTATTAAAGGAAAGATTATTCCAATTAATATTGGTGCTTATACTAAAGGCCACTGAGAACAATGAATAGAATGAAGATGGGCATAGAAGAACACTTGGAACATTTAAGAAGAGAAAGAACAAAACACGTTACTCGTAATGGCAATCACGTTACTGTTGGTCCTGAAAGTCCTTTGGATCCTAATTTTAATAGTACTACCGAATCTTATCAAGAACTCGTACTAGGAGAAACAAATCTTGAAACATTAGCAACAGCTAAAAAAAAACTTGATGTAGAACTAAAACAAGTTGGTCCAGATTATTTCACGGTTATTAGAACACGTTCTGAGGGTGGTCTTTTTTGTGTGTGTAATTCAAAGTATCGCCTTTTGGAGAAAAATTCTGGGGGCGATTCTCAAGGAGAATATCACTTTTTCCAACTTTGTGAAGATTTAGGGTCTAAAAATTATGTTGTTCTTGATGATCGTGATTTTAATATTTTCTATCGTGGCGATGATCTGAAAGAAGCCGAGAAAGCTCTTCACAAACCAAAAGAGTTATCTCTTCTTCCTGAGAATGAAGGTTATAAGTTTCAGGTGAGATCTTTATAAAAAATATTAAAATAATAAAAAAAACTAAATCTTACTCAAAACTTCGTCAATCTTTTGTTTCAACTGCGGTGCAGGATTAAATCCAACTATTCGATCAACTTCTTTTCCATCTTTAAATACAATCAGACAAGGAATTCCTCTAACTTCATTCTCTTGTGCCACAGACGGAGATTCTTCGGTACTCAATTTAGCAAACTTTAACCTTCCTTCAAAATCTTTACTAATTTCTTCGAACACTGGCGCCATCATTTTACATGGACCGCACCAAGAAGCCCAGAAATCCACAATCACTAATCCTTCAGAAATCTCTTTCTTAAAATTTTCTACATTCAATTCTTTTACCATTTTTCATCCTCCTAACATAAACAGTTTTTGTATTTCTTAATCTCTTCTACCTTATCACTTAAGTAACCCAAGTCATTCTTCTTCTCTAAGACACACATTTCTTCACAATTGAGTTCTTTTAATAAATCCTTTCTTTGTATTATTGATTTCATAACCAATTTAAACTTAATTATCTATATAAATCAAATGAAATTCTGCACGCTCGTTTAAAGAAAATGCACTACTGTGAGCAAAACGCTTATATATTATTAAAATAACATTTACTACATGGTATTAAACTTCATCTGCCGAACCATTTATTTAGAAGATATCCTTAGATGTTCTTTCAATTTAAACAAAACAGAATTAAAAATTCTCAAGCATCTTTTAGAAAGAAAAGAAGAATTAACTATTGAAGAAATCCAAAAGAAAATAAAAAAAGACCGTACTACCATCCAACGTTCAGTAAAAAAACTTCACCAAAAAGAACTTATTCACAGAAGACAACTCAATCTCAAAAATGGAGGATATGTTTTCATTTATTCTCCAAAACCAAAAAAAGAACTCAAAGAACAAGTCTTCCAGATTTTTGAAGGATTCAAAAACTCTGTCGCAAAAGAAATCCAACAGTGGTAAGATGCAGTTATTAAAATTAAAAAAAGAGGTCAAAGACATCCAACGTCTAGAAGAAATTATCCAAGTTTTTTTCGAAGCAGGATTAGGTTATCATCTCCATAGATTAAAATTAAAGATCCATCTTCCTTTTCATAAGAGAATAAGGCCCCACTTAAAATTAACCAGTAAACAAGAAACTGCCATTAGATTAAGGAATTCCTTTGAAAAACTTGGCCCCACTTTTGTAAAACTTGGCCAACTTCTTAGTATCCGTCCAGATCTTATCCCAATAGAATTCACTAAGGAATTCGAAAAACTCCAGGATCAAGTTCCATCGTTTCCTTATTCTCAAGCAAAAAAAATAATTGAAGCAGAATTAGGAAAACCATTAGAAAAAATATTCAAAACTTTTCAAAAAACTCCTGTTGCTTCAGCTTCTATTGCCCAAGTACACAAAGCAACCCTAAAGAACGGGAAAATTGTGGCAGTCAAAGTACAACGCCCCAACATCAAAGAAATCATCGAAGAAGATCTCGACATTCTTCTCTATTTCGCCCATTTATTAGAAAAACACTTTCCTGAAACTAAAAATTATCGCCCATCTGATGTAGTTAATGAATTTGCTACTTGGACTAGAAAAGAATTGGACTTCACTCTTGAAGCAGAAAGTCTTCAACGGTTCCAAGAAAATTTCAAAAATAATGACAAAATAAAAGCACCTAATGTATACAAAAACTTATCCAACAAAAAAGTCATGGTCATGGAATATATTGACGGAGTAAAAATAGATGACCTTCCTCAACTAAAAACTTATCAAATAAACATAAAGAATCTAGCCTTCAATCTCTTCTCTTCAATAATGCAGCAGATAATTAAGGATGGACAGTTCCATGCCGACCCCCATCCTGCAAATATTTATGTTCTTAAAAATGGCACTGTTGTATTTCTAGATTTTGGAATCACTGGAGAATTATCTGAAGACAGCCGTAAAAAAATTATCAAATTTTTAATCTACTCTTCCGAAAAGAACACCGACAAAGTTATTGAAACAATTCTTTCCATGGCTCATGAGTTCCGCAATCCAAATTTAGATCACTTCAAACAAGAAACAAGATATATCTTAGAAAGCCTTTTTCGTAATTCCATTAAAGATCGTTCGGCTGCTGGAGCACTTTACGAAATCATAGCCACTGGAGCTAAAGATGGAATAATCTTTGATCCTAATTATGTCCTCATGGCCAAAGCACTTTTAATTGCCGAGGGAACATGTCTCAAACTTTACCCTTCATTCAATGTTGAAACAGGAATTGGTCATTTTGTTAAACAGTGGAAAGAAGAAGAATATTCTCCCGGCAAGATCATTCAGAAATTTACCAAATCCTTCCTCTCTCACAGTGACTACTTCATCAATCTTCCCGAACACGCTTTCAACATTCTTGATAATCTTGAACACCCCCCTCAAAAAGGAATAAACGAACAACAAATTTCCGAATTAAAAAAAATCAAAGAGGAAGTTGAACACCTAAACAAAAAAAAGCCATTGAGTTATCTAATATTTATTATACTCCTTGCCCTCTTAGCTTTCTTCTACCTAGAAGGAAAAACTCATTTACTCGGAATTAAAATCAGCACAATCTTTATAATCTCTATAATATTACTATTAACTTACTTGATAATTTACCAAAAAGATTGAGGTGATCGATTAAAATGAAAACATTAGTAAAAAAAGCAGTTAAGACCGGTTTTGGTTTAGGATTATTGACTTTAGAGGAAGCTCAGAAGTTTAGTAGAGCCGTTAGGAAAACTTTTGATCTCAATGAGGCCGAAAGTAAAAAACTAGCTAAGGATTTGGTTAAGAAATCCATGGAAGTAAGAAAAGAAGCTCTTAGTTTAGCCGAAAAAAGAATGAATGAGTTTCTGGCCAAGTCTGGCTTAATGAAGAAGAAACCAGCCAAGAAAAAGCCTGTCAAAAAGAAATCAGTGAAGCGTAAATAAAAACCTTTATAAACAATTTTTATTTACACTGCCTAGGTGAATAGATGAAGAAATTATCTTTATTTTTATTATTTTTAGTTCTTCTTAGTCTATCGACTCTTGCTGCAACTGAAAGAGATTGTGTATACTATTTCTATGGGGAAAACTGTCCCAATTGTGAAGAAACTAATCTACTCATCAACAACCTTCAACAAAAACATCCCGAACTAGAAATTCACCAATTTGAATCTTATTATAATAAAGAAAACTTTCAACTTCTTCAACAATACTTTGATGCTTACGAAATCCCAGAAGAAAACCAAGGACTTCCGGTAGCCCTTATTTCCAATTCTTATTTCATTGGTCCTAAGGCCATTACTACTTTCCTTGAAGAAAGAATAAAAGATAACGCCGACCCTCTCTGTCCTTCTTTAGAGGAAGAGAAATTAGTTGGACTTGTGGGAGATAAATCCCCAAAATTTGTAATTGAAACTCTTACTCTTGGCGTATTGACCTCTTCTGCTATTAAAGATGGCCTGACTTCTGCAGCACTAGTTATTTTAGCAATTTTCTTAGCACTTCTTTTAACAGTTCGCTCAACTAAGAAAGTATTAATATTGGGAATCCTCTTTTGTGTAGGTAATTATTTAATGTATTTGTTATTCGGCTCTTCAACTATTAGGGCCCCTCAAACTATTCAGTTTTCAACTTACTTTGCTAAAATCTTGGCCATAATTTTAATTATTGGTTGCTTATCTTATGTTAAAAAAATAGCCCGTATTAAAGGAAAACTTCCCTTTGAAATTCCGGTTAAGTACCAAAACCTAGGTAGGAAAGTTTACCAACACATTCTTTCTCCTGGAGGGATGTTTATTTTAGGAGTTTTAGCTAGTCTCTTAACAGTTCCGTTAGCAGGAAAGAATTTTTACATCCTTGCCGACCTCATCGCCGACCCCATAACCAAATACTCGGCTTGGTCTCTACTATTTTATTATAGTTTAATCTTTGTTCTCCCATTAATAATCATTCTTTCAATTCTTTATCTTGCTATAGATAAAACTAAGAACCAAGAAAAATTTGCCAAATATCACAAATACCTTCCTCAAATTGGAACTGCATTAATACTATTAATCAGTCTTCTTGCTTTATTCTAAGCCTTTTCCTATAATCTCAGAAATATTCTTTACTCCTTCTTATCCATTAACTTAACCAAATCTTGGTTCAACTTTCCAATTAGTTGAGGTCCATGATAAATCATCCCAGTAATCAATTGCACTAGAGAAGCTCCTGCTTTCATTTTTTCCCAAATATCTTCAGCAGTAAAGATCCCTCCACAACCAATTATGGCATACTTTCCTTTTGTTTTCTTATAAACATAATTAATCAAAGAATTAGAAATTTTTTGTAGATACGGCCCACTCACCCCCCCAGAACCAACGTTCTCAAAATCTTTTTCTGGAATCCCAGTTAAATCTCTTTTCTTAGTTAAATTACTAATCACAAATCCCCCAATCCGATGCTCGTTACAAACCCCAATTATATCATCCAACTCACTTTTACTTAAATCTGGAGATAATTTCAGAAATACTGGTTTATCAGTTTTAATCTTATCCAATTCTGTCAACAACCTCTCTAAACTTTCTGGATCTGTAAACGGCAATCCACCAAACGCATTTGGGCAACTAATATTTACAGTAATATAATCTGCATAGTCTTTCATTAAATTAAAAGCTTTAACATAATCTTTCACCCCAGAATCAATTTTCGCAGTTTCTTTACAATTAGTTTTAGCTACACTAATTCCAATTGGAAAATTAAACTTCTTTCCTTTTAATCTTCTAGCTACTACTTCGCTCCCTGGGTTCTTCAAACCATAATAAACCACTAAGGCCTTATGTTTAGGAATTCTCCACAGCCTAGGCTTCGCGTTTCCTTTACATGGCTCACCAGTTATTGAACCAATCTCTTCATAACCAAACCCCACACATGGTAGAATTTTCATCAACTTCACATCTTTATCAAAACCAGCCGCTAAACCAATAGGGTTAGGAAACTCAATACCCAAAACATTTTGACTCAATCGTTTATTTCTGTATCCACACAAACTCCAAACCAACCTTCTAGTTAAATAAAACTTCCCCAATAACCTCCCAAACCAAATAATAAAATCATGGACGTCTTCTGGATCAAACTTAAAAAACAAAGGTTTTAGAATTTTTTCATAAAGCATACTTCTCAGAACAACAACTTCTTAAAAAAGATTACTGTCCTCAAAGATTCACTTCTTCAACAGCGTATTCAACTTAATAACTGCCACTCCTACCCAGATTACATTAAGAAATAAAAATGGCCATCCGCGTAAAGTAATAGAATAATACACCAATAATCCTGCTCCAACAATATTTATTATTTGATTGATCACAGAATCTTGATTATATTTAGTTTTAAATTCATCCATAATAAAAGAAAACAAGATACAAACCATTCCCAAGGTTCCCAAAATTAAAGGCAAAATCATTATAATTCCCTCCGATCTTTCATACTCTTGGCCATAAAAATAAAATGTTTGCCTACGAGTTTTACAAATCTTTTTTGTTTAGTTGAAATAACTTTTAATTTATTCAAATAATTCTTATGAGGAGAATCCAATAAGGCCACAGAATGTTCTAATGGTAACACTCCAGCCAAATGTAAATTAATCTCATCATAAACATCTGTTAAGTTATTCAAATTCAATTCAAATTCTTTGACTTCGTTCACTAAACTATGTAGTCCAGTAAACTCATCGCTTAGAAATCTTCTTACTAAAATCTTTGGTTTTCTTTTGTCTCCACTTAATGAAGCAACCTTTAATTCAACTAAATAATGAGCCAAAGTTTTCAATTTTTCATTTACTATTTGTCCTCGTCTTAATTGTTTATGTAATCCATTAAATACTATCAATTTATCATTGAGGTTTTTTTTAGAATTATCATCTAGCTGATTCAAAAAATTAAATTCTTGATTAGAACCTTTTCTTATCTGCTTGATCCAAGAACTTTTCATCTGGCGCAAGTTCTTATCAATATCTCCCAAACCATCCACTTCTCTTTTTAACTCTCTTAAATCCATCACCTTTAACAAAACTTTCTCGTTTATAAAAGTTACTTTTATAAATAATAACCACATTTCTAAGAACATGGCTAAAAAAAAGAGGACCAGTAAGAATAGTTCTAACCATTCTTTTCTTAATCACACCCATAAAAAAGGTGACCACCACCCAATTTTCAAACAGAAATTAACTCTTGGCCAAAGAGCCGCAGATGTAATTTCTCACTTTGGTGGAAGTTGGACTTTTATAATCATTTTTTTCATGTTCCTTATTGCTTGGATTTGTGTTAATTCTTGGTTCCTACTCAAGAAACCTTTTGATCCGTATCCTTATATCTTACTTAACTTAGCCCTTTCTTGTTTGGCTGCGATCCAAGCCCCAATTATTTTAATGGCCCAGAACAGACAAGCGGAAAGAGATAGAATTGATGCTAAGTATGATCACCAAGTTAACAGAAAAGCAGAACGAGAAATTCAATTAATCAGAAAAGACTTAGATTCTATTAGGAGAATGATTCGTAAAGTAAAGTAAACGTATCTTCGACTCCTTAATATTCAACATGAACCCTAACTTGATGATCTCTCTCATTTCCTTGGGCAATAAGTTCCAATGGCGTAAGAGTCTTTGTTTCTCCCAAATTAAAGTGTTCAAATGAATAATCTTTTCTCAATTCCAGCGAGATTTTAACTCCAGGATATTTACTATCTGAACCAATTCTTGATTGTTTATCAATCTCAAAATCTAAAGATCCTTCTCCATTCAATCCAAGATAAGTAATAACAGATTTCCTCAACCTTTGAGTATCTAAGGTATAAGTTTTTCCTTTTTCCCAAGTCATTTCAGTTTTCATTTTAATTCTCCCAACATTAAAGATAATAATAAAAATAAAAAATTAAAATAGATTCAATCCGTAAGCTACGAACAAGGGTGCAAACACAATTGCAAATGTATTGATGACCTTAATCAACGCATTCAGCGCAGGTCCTGCAGTGTCCTTGAATGGATCACCCACTGTGTCTCCCACAATTGCTGCCTTGTGTGCTTCTGAACCTTTTCCACCAAAGTTTCCATCTTCGATATATTTCTTGGCGTTGTCCCAAGCAGCCCCACTATTAGACATGAATAAAGCTAACAATAATCCAGATAAGATTACTCCAATTAGCAATCCACCTAAAGCTTTAATTCCTAATAACAAGCCCACCAACAAAGGTGCTGTAATCGCCAGTACTGCAGGTAGAATCATGTTTCTCAAAGCTGCTTTTGTGACAATATCTACACAAACACCATACTCTGGTTTTGCTTCTCCAGTCATAATCCCTTTAATGGATTTAAACTGGCGTCTTACTTCTTCTACAATCTTCTGTGCAGTATTGCCTACTGCAGTCATACATAAAGCTGAAAAAGTAAATGGCAACAAAGCTCCAATGAATAATCCTACTAAAACAGCTGGGTCAGTCAACAAGAAGTACAATTGTTTGTCCATCACGTGACCAATCTCTTGAGTAAAGGCAGCAAACAAAGCTAGCGCCGCAAGAGCGGCAGAACCGATTGCATAACCTTTTGTAACTGCTTTAGTTGTGTTTCCTACAGCGTCTAAGGCATCAGTGTTCTTACGAACCTTTTTATCCAATCCAGCCATTTCAGCAATACCTCCAGCATTATCTGTAATCGGACCATAACTATCTAAAGCGATTATTAATCCAGTCAAAGATAACATCGAGATTGCTGCTACCGCAATTCCATAAATTCCAGCTAAGGAATATGCTGTAATAATTCCTGCACAGATAATTAATACTGGCCAAAATACACTTTGTAATCCAACAGCTAATCCACTGATTAAGTTAGTTCCTGCCCCAGTTACAGATGCTTCAGCAATCTTCCTTACTGGCTTGTATTTAGTGGAAGTGTAATATTCTGTAATCACATTAATCAAGATAGTAATCACTAATCCTACAACTGCTGCTAAAAACAAGTTCATTGGGTTTTTGGTATACCAAGTTACCCAGTAAAATCCTGCTGCAGAAACAACTCCAGAAACAATTAATCCTTTGTATAAGGCACCCATGATATTTTTACTTTTCTTACCTAATTTCACAAAGAATGTTCCAATAATTGAACCAATTATAGCTACAGATCCCAACATTAAAGGATATTCAATAGCCATATTATATGTTTGAGAGACAGAAGGGATTAAAGCCAACAACATCCCTGCTAACAAAGTTACCACATAAGTTTCATACAGGTCTGCACCCATTCCTGCACAATCTCCAACATTGTCTCCAACGTTATCCGCAATTGTTGCTGGGTTTCTTGGATCATCTTCAGGAATTCCTGCTTCTACTTTTCCTACTAAGTCAGCACCCACATCGGCGGCTTTAGTAAAAATTCCTCCACCAACTCTTGCAAATAAACTAATCAGAGAAGCTCCGAATCCCAATCCTACTAGTAACACTGGATCTCTAAAAATTATATAAAACACACTCACTACCAAGAGAGCTAATCCTACCACAGACATCCCTGTAACAGTTCCACCTTTAAAGGCAACAGATAAAGCTTCCCTTAATCCCTTTTTAGCTGAGGCTGCAGTTCTTACATTAGCTCTTACAGAAATACCCATTCCAATGTATCCAGATAATGCAGATAATATTGCTCCAAATAAGAAGCCTAAAGCAATGGGATAACTAAATAACCACCCCAAAATTGCTGTGATCACCACAACAAAAATAGAAATGGTTTTGTATTGTCGGGCCATATATGCCATTGCTCCTTCTTTGATGGCGCCAGCAATTTCTTGCATCTTTTCATCACCAGGTTTAACTTTCATTATCTTAAAAGAAAGAAATCCAGCGTAACTTAATGCTATTAAACTCACAATAATCGCGATTATTCCTATAATTAAACTTATATCCATTTATTTCCACCCCACGGTTTAAAGTTTTTAGTATTATGTAGTAGGTACAATGACAGAAACTCCTTTATATACTTTATTATACTAGAGAATGTATTTTGCTAAAATCAATTAATGTACGCAATTGTTTGGCTTATCCATAAGCATCTGGAGTAAAAAATGATTTTAATAAATTGAAGTTAATTTGTCTCAATCTTTCCCATTCGTTTCTGTTCATTGTATCTTTCAAATCATAAGTCCCCATATCGATAATTTTTACTTTTGTACGGTCTAGAGAAAGAACAATATTCTGGTTACGTAGGTCTAAATTAGTTATCCCTAATGAATTAAGTTCAGTCAGGGTCTTTTCCAATTGTCCCCATAAATCTTTATTATCAAGTTTCCCCACACCCAATGCTTCTAAATCATCTCCTTCAAAATACTCTTTTAATATTGCAATATACTTACCCACTTTCCCATAATCATAAACTAACTTAGTTATTCCAGAGATATCGCCAGCCCTTTCTAAAACTTCTTTTTCTCTTGAAACATGTGAATATTCTTGTACATTACTATCATAGGCAGCCTTCAAAACATATACTGCTCCCTTTTTCTCTACGGGATATACTAATGCTGAAGCGGGGCTAAAATTATCCAAATCAGCCCTATAAATTAAACTTGGATCAACCATATCAACTATTGTCTGGTTCATTTTAATAATTAAAAATAAATAGAAAAATAAAAATTATCTATTTCTATAATTTTCTAAAGCAGCACATAACACTTCTGGAAGGTATTCTGTTCTTATTCCTTCTGAAATACCTAACAAAGCAGCTACCCTTTCTTCATTCACATTTCCACTTTGAAGATAAGAACTCAATTCTCTAGTTACATGTTTACTAGTTTCAATTCCCGCATCAAAAACCAAACCTAGTGTGACATACCCTAATTCTCTAACTTCCCCATTTGGATGATTTAACATTCTATTGCAAACCGGACCATTAGCATAAACCCCTCTTGACACTGGGTTAACTTGGTCGTCTTGAACTGTATTCCAAATCCCAAACTGCGGGTCTTTCACCATTTCTTCTATTTCCATTTTTCTTATTATTCACCTTTACAATTATATCGCTCCATAATAATATTAATATTTTATAAACCTTTTCTTAATATTGCTATGTAAAAGCAATATAAAACAAACCGGGTATGACCCATAATTTTTTAAATGAACTTAAAATCAGTTATCTAAACAAAAAATAAAATGGAATTAATCATTACCGAAAAACCTTCTTCAGCAAGGAAAGTTGCCGCTGCTTTAGCAGACACAACTCCAAAACAAAAGAAAAACAAAAAATGTTCTTATTTTGAATTAACTCATAATAAAAAACCAATTGTTGTAGCTTCTGCAGTAGGCCATCTTTATGGTTTGGTTGAAGCAAATAAAAAAGGTTGGATTTATCCTGTTTTTGATATCAAATGGGAAGCAGCATACAAGGCCCACAAAGACTTAAAATACACCAAAGATTACACTGACACAATTTCTAAACTAGCCAAAACAGCTAAGGAAATTACCATCGCTTGCGATTACGATATTGAAGGAGAAGTTATCGGTTTAAACATTGTCCGTTACGCCTGTAAGAAAAAAGACGCTCATCGGATGAAATTCTCAACTCTTACCAAACAAGATTTAATTGATGCCCATGAAAAGAGATTAAAACACTTAGACTGGGGTCAAGCCAACGCTGGAGAAACCAGACATTACTTAGATTGGTATTATGGAATTAATCTTAGCCGAGCTCTAACTAGTTCTGTCAAAGCAGCTGGATCTTTCAAAGTAATGTCTGCAGGACGTGTCCAAGGACCAGCCCTTAAATTATTAGTAGATAGAGAACGAGAAATTCAAGCATTTAAACCAGAACCTTTTTGGTTAATAAATTTAGATGGACAATATAAAAAAGCCAACATTGAAGCTTGGCATAAAAAAGATAAATTTTTCAAAAAAGTAGAAGTTGAATCTGTATTAAAAAAAGTTAAGGGAAAAAAAGAAGCCCAAATTACTAAAGTAAAAAGATCTAAAAGAAATCAAGCCCCTCCATATCCTTTCGACCTCACCTCATTACAATCAGAATCTTATGCCCAATTCAAAATAACTCCTAAAGAAACCTTAGCCCTAGCTCAAACTCTTTATCTCTCTGGAGTAACTTCTTATCCTAGAACTTCATCTCAACAATTAGATCCAAAATTAGGATTCAAGAAAATTCTTAAATCTTTAAGCAAACAATCTTCCTACGAACTTCTCTCTAAAGAACTTCTTAAACTACCTTCTCTTCAACCAAACAACGGAAAGAAAACAGATCCTGCCCACCCCGCTATTTATCCTACTGGGCAAGCTCCTTCAGGATTAAAACCCAAAGAAATGAAACTCTATGACCTCATTGTCAAAAGATTCTTTGCTACTTTTGCCAAACCTGCAGTTAGAGAAACTATGGAGGTTCTTCTGGAAGTAAATAATGAGCCTTTTGTTACTAAGGGGACTAGAACTATCGAAGAGAATTGGCATGTTTTCTACAAACCTTATGTAAAATTAGAAGAAATTTCTTTGCCAGATATGAAAGAAGGAGAACAAGTAACTATCAAGAAAATTTCCAAATTAGATAAAGAAACTCAACCACCAAAACGTTTCAATCAATCTTCTATAATCAAAGAATTAGAGAAAAGAAATCTGGGAACTAAAGCAACTAGGGCAGACATATTAGACAGATTATTCCAGCGTGGTTATGTGGAGGGAGTCCAAATCACAGTAACTAAATTGGGGATGGAAACCATAACCATCTTAGAAAAATATGCCCCTACAATCATCGAGGAAAAATTAACTACTGACTTTGAAGAAGAAATGGAGAAGATAAGACAAGGAAAACAGGATCAAGAAAAAGTTTTGGAAAAAGCAAAGAAATTCCTTATTAAACTTCTCAAAGATTTCAAAAAGAAAGAAAAAGAGATTGGAACAGAAATCCTCAAGTCTGTTAGAGAAACTCAAGATGAACAAAATTACATTGGCCCCTGTCACAAATGCAAAGAAGGGAAGTTGTCAATCAGATTTGGAAAGTTCGGCAAGTTCATTGCTTGCGATAAATATCCAGATTGTAAAACTACTTTTAATCTTCCTTCTGGAGCGTTAATAAAACATACTGACAAAGTCTGTCCAGATTGTAGTTATCCTAAAATATTAGTCATTAGGAAAGGTAAACGTCCACAAGAAGTTTGCATAAATCCGAATTGTAAATCAAAAAGTAGTCCAGAAGAAAAAGAAGAAATCAAAAAGATTGAACAACATAAAATAGAAAAAAATTGCCCAAAATGTGGAAAAACTTTAATTGTTAGAAAAGGATTTTATGGGCAGTTCCTTGCTTGTCCTGGATACCCAAAATGTAAACACGCAGAAAGTTTAGAAAGTTCTAATCAATATAACAAGAAAAAGAATGGTGATGAAACCAAAGAAGAAACCAAAACCACTACTAAAACTACTGCCAAGGCCCCATCAAAAACTAAAGCCAAAACTAAAACTAAAGCCAAAACTAAAACTATAACCAAAACTCCAACTAAAGCTACAACTAAATCAAAAGCAAAATCCAAAAATAACACCAAGAATGGTTCTAAATCCTAATCTTCCCAACATAGTTCTAAATAAAATCCTTTCTCTAAACTCCACAGAACATTTCCTTCTCGTCACAGATACAAGTAAAGAACCGTTGGCCCAACCATTTTACGATTTAGCTAAACAAATAACCCCTTTTGCTGAAATTGTCATCATGCAACCCTTGTCCATGCATGGCCAAGAACCCCCACAAAACATTGCGGAGAAAATGTTTCATGCAGATGTCCTTTTAATCCTTACAGAAAAATCTCTCTCCCATACAGATGCAACTAGAACTGCAGTAAAAAACAATGCTAGAGGAATATCATCTCCCAATATATCTGAAGAAATTCTCAATCGCTGCGTAGATATAGATTACAATCAACTCATCAGTTTCCATGACTGGCTTAGACCAATTATCGCTAATTCCGAAACAATTCAAGTAACCACAAAACAAGGAACAAACATCACGTTCTCAATAACAGAAACACATGGGTACAGTGACCACTTACTAAAAAATAAACCCGGAGCAATTGGCAACCTTCCTACTGGAGAAGTCGATTCTGGAATCAAGAACGCCAATGGAAAAATAGTCATCGATGGATCATTTCCATTTCTCGGTTTACTAAGAGAACCAATTTATCTAGAAGTAAAAAACAATCAAGCAACAATAATTTCAGAAAACAACCCATCCAACAAACTCAAAGAAATTCTCCAACCTTGCGCCCCAAACTCAAACCAGCTAGCTGAATTTGGGATTGGAACAAATCCAAAAGCAATCCTAACTGGAAAAGTAATTGAAGATGAAAAAGTAAAAGGAACCATACACTTCGCCTTAGGAAACGATCTTAGTTATGGTGGAAAAAACAACATCCCTCTTCATCTTGATGGAGTTATCACTAAACCTACAATCATCGTTGATGGAAAAACCATCATGGAAGAAGGAAATTTTTTACAATAACTAGATGTAATCTTTTTTTTTCTCTAAAATTTTCTCTGTTCAACAAATCAAGTATAGCTAAAGCTATCTTCAAAAAGTAAAAAACAGTGAATAAAAAAAGAAAAAAAAATGAAAACACCGTACATAATTTAGCAAATACGAACGTTAGTAACTGCATGCTGAATACCTCGCCGAAGCTTGGTACTTACACACCAGTTCTATCAAACCGCTGTTCTTGCGATGTCCTAAGGAGTCTCTTTTCGAGGGGTACTTCGTGCTTAGATGCTTTCAGCACTTATCACTTAAAGCGTAGCTGCCCGGCGTACCTTGTCAGATAACCGGTCCACCAGTGGCTTCGAAAGCCAGTTCCTCTCGTACTATGACTTCCTTCCTCTCAGACTCCCAACATTTCCAGTAGATATCAAACAAACTGCCTCGCAGCGTTCTGAACCCAGCTCACGATCCCTTTTAACGGGTGAACACCCCCACCCTTGGTAGCTTCTGCACTACCAGGATAGGAAGAGCCGACATCGAAGTAGCAAACCGCGCCGTCGATACGAACTCTCGGGCGCGACAACTCAGTTATCCCCGGAGTAACTTTTCGGTCATCTCTAGCCCTCATTAATAAGGCATAGAGGTTCGCTAAGCCACACTTTCGTGTTTGGGAACCTTTTTATTAGGAATCCAATCAGGCTGGCTTTTGCCTTTGCACTCTTCTCCGGATTTCTAAACCGGATGAGCCAACCATTGGGCGCTATTGATATCTTTTCAACAGCGTGCCACCCCAGCCAAACTGTCCACCAACCGGTGTCCCTCTTATGAAGAGGTAAGTGGTACAATTTCTGAAGAGTAGTGTTACATTGACGCCTCAATTATTCACTGACGTGAATAACCTCAAACAGCTCCTACTTACGCTATACAACAGAAACCGCACCACAGCGACAGGCTACAGTAAAGTTTCACGGGGTCTTCGCTTCCCACTGGAAATCCCTGGCCTTTGCACCAGGAAAGAGTATTCGGGAGAATCTAGTTAGGGACAGTGGCGACCTCGTTATACCATTCATGCAAGCCGACATTCAATCGGCAAGGTATTACGCTACCTTAAGAGAGTTATAGTTACTCCCGCCGTTTACCAGCTCTTCACCCCGTTGAAACGAAGCTTAAAGTACTGGCACTGGGCAGATATCACCTTCTATTCAAAGCTTTACAGCTTAGCAGAAGGTTAAGTTTTTGTTAAACAGTCGGGCCACCTTAGTCACTGAGCCCTGCAATCACATTCATACAAACACAATCGCAGGGACCCCTTCTACCAAAGATACGGGGCTAATTTGCCGAATTCCCTTAACTAGATTAAACTCACACGCCTTAGGCTTCTCACCCAGGGGCACCTGTGCCGGTTCTGGGTACGGTTATACAAGATTTTTTCTTATTTCCTTTTCATGGACTCCAGGAATTGATCAAACAAACTATAAGCCTGCTCATCCATGGTTTAATCCTATTCTCATCGTTACGATACTCCTAGGATTTATCCATGTTAACACATTAGACAATATGTGTTGATCTATCCCAAAGCGTCAGAAATAAGACCTGTGTTGCCACGCATACTCGTATAGTAGAGGAATATTAACCTCTTTCCCTTTCCCCTTACTCTCTTAAGAGTTGGGTTAGGACCGACTAACCCTTGGCTGACGAGCATTGCCAAGGAACCCTTGCCCTTACGGCGGCAGGGATTCTCACCCTGCTCGGATCCTACTATCACCAGGAGTCTCATTTCTTTCAGGTCCACATCCCTTTTCAGAGACGCTTCTGCCCTAAAAGAACGCCTGTCTACCTACTTATTGCACTATAGTATCGGCGACCAACTTAGACCCGTCAATTTTCAGGACCCACGATCTCAACGAGTAAGCTGTTACGCACTTTTTAAAGGATGGCTGCTTCTAAGCCAACCTCCTCGCTGTCTAAGATCACGGATACCTTTTACCCTTTATCACTTAGTTGGTACTTAGGGGCCTTAACTATAGTCTGGGTTGTTCCCCTCTTGGAATACAAGTTTACCCCAAGTATCCCTGTTTCCCGGAGTCTTCAACACTAAAGCATTTGGAGTTGGACAAAAGACCGACAGATTTCTCCGCCTAAACCCCCTATCCGTAGCTCTACAACTTTAGCCATCTCGTCCGAGACTTGACTAAGGCCAATTTCGACAGGAACCCGCTATTGCCGATCTCGATTGGCTTTTCACCCCTAATCCCAGATTAAAAGAACACTTGTCCGTAGAACCTCTTCAGGCCTTCACCACTTCTTACAGCGGCTTCACCTTATCCAGGATTAGATCGATCGGTTTCGGGTCGTATCCAAATGACTTAAGGCACTTTCACACCTTCTCCCTCGCAAGCTGCGGAGTCTCGGTTTCCCTTCGGATACCTTTTTACAAGTTATCCTTGCCACTTAGATACACTCCCTGGCACGTTATTCAAAACGAACGTTACAACTCCTTAGAGCCGTAACACACTATCACTGTTAGGTTTCAGGATCTTTTAACACCCTGTCAAGGGTTCTTTTCAACATTCCCTCACGGTACTATATGCTATCGGTTTCAAAACGTATTTAGTTTTGGAGGTTAATGTCCCCCATATTCTCACTCCATTTCCAAGGAGCAATACTCGAGATACTTCCTCCAACCTTCTTTCTTTCCCTTACGGGACTATCACCCTTTCACGTATTCCATTCCAGAAAACTTCAGGTCAAAAAAAAGGCTTTTAATGGAAGTCTACAACACCACATCTCCATTATATTACTATAACGGATTCAGTTTGAACTATACCGCTTTCAGTCGCTCTTACTCACGGCATCTCGTTTGATTTATTTTCCTACAGGTACTAAGATGTTTCAATTCCCTGCGTTCCCTGTCCTCGAAAGGACCTATTGAGAAGTCTCATTCGGAAATCTCTGGTTCAATGTCTACTTTCGACTCGCCAGAGCATATCGTAGCTTGTCACGTCCTTCATCGGCGTTTTGAACCAAGTCATCCACCTAACAGTATAACCTAAGGCTAAATTATGTACGGTGTCATCAATGTGAACATGATACACATCTAATACCTTGCAGCCGAAATATTGCGATATCTCGAATACTGATGTTTTTTGGACTTTAAGGTCCATAATTTCCTTGCGGAAGTGGACCCGTCGGGATTCGAACCCGAGGCCTCCTGCTTTCTAAACATTATTCATGTGTGCAAGGCAGGCGCTCTAATCCAGACTGAGCTACGGGCCCAGCAATATTTTACTTGATTATGCACATTTTTTTTTCAATAGATATGAAAAAAAAAGGAGGTGATCCAGCCGTAGGTTCCCCTACGGCTACCTTGTGACGACTTAACCCGCCTCACGAAATTTAGATTCGAGCTAACTAAAAGCTAGATCTCATCCAAACCCCGCTCGGTTGGTTTGACGGGCGGTGTGTACAAAGAGCAGGGACATATTCACCGGGTTCTGATAAAACCCGATTACTAGGGATTCCGTTGTCATGAGGATGAATTACAATCCACAATCTAAACTAAGACGAAGTTTCGAGGTTTAGCTTCACCTTTCGGTGTCGCATCCCATTGTCTTCGCCATTGTTGCGCGCGTGTAGCCCAGCAGATTCGGAGCATACAGACCTATCGTTGCCCACACCTTCCTCTCTGTTTCCAGAGCAGTCCCCATAATGTGCTCAGTCACTCTAAAGAGCCTGCTAGCAATTATGGGCATGGGTCTCGCTCGTTACCTCACTTAAGAGGACACCTCACGGCACGAGCTGACGACGGCCATGCACTACCTCTCGGCTCGTCTGGTAAGACATTCAATCTGACCATCATACTGCCGTCGCTGCTGGTGAGATTCTCTGTGTTAAGTTAGATTAAACCGCACGCCGCACCCCTTGTGGTGCTCTCCCGCCAATTCCTTTAAGTTTCAGCCTTGCGACCGTACTCCCCAGGCGGCGAGCTAAACAGCTTCCCTTCGACACTGCACATCCACGTGGAATGTGCAACATCTAGCTCGCAGCGTTTACGGCTAGGACTACTCGGGTATCTAATCCGGTTTGCTCCCCTAGCTTTCGTTCCTCACCGTCAGACCCGTTCTAGTTAGGCGCCTTCGCCACAGATGGTCCTCCTGAGATTATAGCATTTTACCGCTCCCTCAGGAATACCCCTAACTCCTCCCGGTCTCAAGTCTAACAGTATTTTGGGCACGTCGTTTTGTTAAGCGCAACGATTTCACCCAAAACTTATCAGACAGGCTACGAACGCTTTAGGCCCAATAAACGCGATTACCACTTGTGGCGCAGGTGTTACCGCGGCGGCTGGCACCCGTCTTGCCCACCACTTATTCGTCAAGCTATTTACACTTGACAAAAGCCCATGCTATGCATGAGCACTGAGAGTTCCCTTATCACACTTACGTGCATTGTAAAGGTTTCGCGCCTGCTGCACCCCGTAGGGCTAGGGTCAGTGTCTAAGTACCCTTCTCCGGGCTACCTCTCTCAAGGCCCGTACTGATCGTAGGCTTGGTAGTCCTTTACACTACCAACGACCTAATCAGCCGCCAACTCATCCTTAGGCATTACTTTTTGAATACGGGACATTCCAGTACCCATATTCTATCCGGCTTTAGCCACAGTTTCCCGTGGTTATTCCAGACCCAAGGTCAGATTATTGACGTGTTACTGAGCATTCAGCCTGTGGTTCCGAAGAACCCCTCTGACTTGCATGGCTTAGTCGAACTCTCATAGCAGCAATCTCCCGCAGGATCAACGGGAATTAAGAATTTGCGTTTGTTGGTCACAATTTATCCGAAACTTATATCGAAACAATTTTAATTGGATCACCTATTTCGTACTCAAGATTAATTGAATACACATGTGCTCTACTCTAAGAAAAGTGGTTGTTTATAAAGGTTTCTATGGGTTTAATAAATATAGTGTCTTTAAGTTATTATATATTAAAGAATTTAATTAAAATATCCTTCCAACAAAGTAAATATTTTTATGGCATGATCTTTATTACGTGCATTACCAAGCTTTATTTCTTCCAATGGTGGATGAACAAAGTTAATTGAAACTCCTTTCTCTTTTAGGTAAAGCAAAGTTTCAATCTGCTTTTTGTCCTTAAATTGTTGTTGTTCTGGAAGAGGCCAATGGTGCCATAAGAAAAAACTTTTTCCATCCATTGTAAAAAAAGTTACTTTCATAATAATATCTTCAGTGCTTCTGCTACCAACAATTTCAATTCTGTTTAAATTATAAAAATTATACTCCTTTTCTTGTAAACTCCAAAACTCATTCTTAATTATTTTATTCTCTGTAACGACATCATAAGTACCATACATTAATATTGTAAATGGCAAAGTAAGAACAATAATAATTAGGGAAACATAAACACATCCTTTGTACTTCCTTCGTTTTTGTTTTTTGGTTAATCTTTTTTTAAACAGCTCAAACTCCATAAGATAATAAGGAAATGACATTAAGGCCAAGATAGAGAATAATTGTAATATTCCCCCAACATAAGCAAGGCTAATGTCATGATAGAACAGTTCATTTATCGGCAGAGTTATTCTTCGGAGATAATTAAGAAAAATTGCTAAAGAGAATGTTAATACTGCCCATAAAATAGACACAACCACATAAATAAAAGAAATCTTCGACTTCTCTTTACGGGTACCTCTTTCCATTACTTCAAAATAAACTTCTTTTTCACCTCTCTTGTCCAAATATCTTTTGTAAAGATACAAGGCCACAGCAGCAGAAATCAAAGATATAAATATAACTATTCCAAACATACAAAATTATAATAGCTTTTAGAATATAAACTTATTGTTTTAAAGAATAATACTAAAATGGAACAACAAGAATTAAAAATAGAAATAAAAAAAAGAAATAAAATAAAAAGTAAAAAAAATTTAATAACTCAACAGAACTTCTATGTCCTTACCAAAGATTCCTTTAAGGTCTTCAAATACTGGTGCTTTGATGAAAACTCTTTGTGGAAATTTGATCTTTGCTAAAGCCTTTTCAAATTCTTCCAATGAACTTTCTTCACTAGGTCCTAAGCTTCCATCAGAGTTAATTGGAGCCCTTTCAACTCGTTGTTCTTTGGCATCAATGTCATGGATAATAAAAGCTTCCGTATCAAGCATGTAAACCTCTCCATACTTTTCTCCATGTTTGATTTTAATTTTGGCCCTTTCCAACTCTCTTCCTCTTTTCCTCTGCATGTGCTCAATCAAGAATTTAATCAAAGGACCACTATTCTTTCTCGTCTTCTCAATTTCAGATTTAGTTAATTTTCCTTTGTCAAAATCTTTTTTAGCTTCGATAATTTCATTAAGATCTCTTAAATATCTGGATGGAACTTTTCCAGTAGAGATTAATTCATTCTCAAAGATCTTAACAATGTCTTCGTCTTTAGCCCGTTCTATTCCTTCTAATCTTAGCACATCTCTGATGATGGTTATGACTTCATCATAAAGCTTAACCACACTCAACTCTTCGTGGCTTTTCTCAATCTGCTTGAACAACCTATCAATTCTTTTCAGATACTTTTCTGCATCTCCCAATAGTTTGTCTACTTCCTTTCCAGATAATTCTTTTTTAGTGCCATGTTCAATCTCTTTTCTTAGTTGAACATTAGTTTCTAAGATTTTTATGTACTCTGGTTCCAACAGTTTTTCCTTCTTGACAAAAATATTGTTCATCACTTCTGGAGTTTCCCTTGGCGTCGGAGGAGGAATTCCATATAACATTAATGCTGCCTGGCTCGGGGTCAAAATAGAATAATAAACATCTTCCATTCCGATCTCTTTGAGTTTATGCTTTACTCTTTTGATCATCTGTTCTCCAGTGCTCATGAAGATATCAATTGCTTCTCTTGATGGCTTAATCTTACCCATCTTCAACATTAATTTCCAAGGCATAAATGTTCCTTTGTCGTGGAAAGGAACTCCATCTCTTAGTAATGTAAAAATTACTGGATTTGCTTCTCTCAAAGAATCCCAGAAGTCTGTCAAAATATAAACTTGGATATTTAATTTATTCTTAATCCCAGTCATCTCTCCAGCTTCGATTCCCATCCCAATAATAATTGCTCTTAACTTATCCTTCAACTCTACCCTGGTCATTTTCTTGACATCCGTATCGTCAATAACAATCCATACATCAATGTCTGAAGTTTCGGTTGCTCTTCCTTGGGTTAAGGATCCAGCCAGAACATAACTCACAATATATTTCTCAAATTTTTTGAGAATCATTGATTTGTGAATCTCTGAAATCTTAATCGCTTGTAACATCCCTTTATCAAAAACAGGAGCTCCCATTGCAATCGCTCTCAATAAATCATACTTGGCATCATAACAGTTCTGCCACAATTCACTAAGAATCACAGTTTGGGCATTAATATTAGGATCTATTTCCTTACCCATCTTTTCAATTATAACTGCTAATTTCTCCTTTAGCTCTTCTTTAGACATCTTTTGACTAGTAGAATCATCAACCAACACCATCAATCTAATTTTCTTTTCTTCTTCTCCTTTTTTCTCTGGAGTTTTATCTTTTTCTTGTGGCTGTTTCTCCGGAGGCAACAAAGTTATCCCCATAATATATTCGCCAAATTTCTCAGTCACGTTTTTCTTAAACTTGTCTAATTTACTCTTCAATTCCTTCAATTTCTTTTCTAATTCAGGAGGTAATTTTTGTTGTGCTTGTGCCGGAACTCCTGCTTTAGGTTCTTCTTTTTTAGTTGTTTTTTTAGTAACTTTCTTAGTTTGTTTTTTAGTCATTTTTTTAATCGTCACCTGTGACATTTATATTCTTAAGAATATAATATCTTTTCTCAACATTTAAACCTTTGTATGGGGGGTGTGACTTTTTGGTCAAGTCCAATTAAGGTTTTCAACCGAAAGGTTTATATATCAAGTACCACTATTTAGTTACAATAACTTAAATGAGGTAATAAAATGACTGATTTAACCCAAAAAAATAGAGATTTATTAGATACAGAAAAAAAGATGGATCGTAGTTCTTTACAACCTGCGATCATGGACGCTTATGTTAGCGAAGCTAAGTATGTTGAACATGGAGTTGTTAGATACAGAACCAAATTAGATGAAGCAGCTGCAGGAAACGTCGCCGATAAGGTAATGAGAGAAGCAAGCTACCAAATCGCAAAAAGACAATTTAATATGCATGACGATAATATGTCTGCTGTACAGATGTCTACAGATGCTAATGGAACCAGATATGGAGATGTAGTAGTTGAACAGATGATGGGCATTGGAAAAGGCCAGATTTTAAAGATTCTTAAAGATGCACCAAACACTTATGATGCAACAACCCAATTATCTGCAAAAATGACTGAAACTTATGGTCAAAGAACAGATGTTACCGGAATTACCAATAAATACACAACCGTTCCTGAACTGAGGAATGCAGTAGTTAATACCAACGAAGCATTAGGACTAAACGCATTAGGAACTGTAAAAGTTGACGAAATGGGCTTAGATGAATTAATCAGAACCCAACTACAACTAATGGGAATGGGTAGACAAAAAGAAGCTAGTGAATAAACCTTCTTTTTTTCTTTTTATTCTTTATTTTATTCTTATTCTTAACTTTAGAAAAGTATTTATACCCTAACTTATTAATACCCAATTATGAGTAAGAAAAAAGGGGAACCAAAATTAGATTTTGAGAAGATTTCTAAAGAATTAGGTAATATTCGTCAAAAGCAACACATGGATCAACTTTCTCCTGCGTTAACTGATGTTTATATTAAACATTCTGGATACACTGATGAAAAAGGAGTAAAAAGATTCAAAGAAGAATTTAATGATAAAGAAGCCAAAGGTTTAGCCAATGATCTTTACGATGCCTTAGGTTATCATTCTCATCGAAGAGTATTTAGTATGGATAAAAAAACTTTTGGTAAATTAAAAGAATTCAAAGATGCCAATGGAACTCCTTATATGGATGGAGTTATCAATCATCATTATGATATAACTCGTAAGATTTTAGAAAAAACAATTGATAAACACAAAACAGAACTTGATGTGGGCAGACTACAACAGATTTTACAAGAACCAATAACTCATCATGCAAATCTTTTACATCAGGGATTGATTTCTAAACATGGATTAGATGATCCCAAACATGCCAATTCAGTTAAGAAAGCAATTGATAATATTGTGGGTAAATATAATTTATCTAAGAAAAAATATGATACTTCTAAGTTACATTCTCCTCAAGAGATTCTACAAACTTATTCAAAACTAGCCCAAGAACATTATAAAAAAGATTAACTTTCTCTTATTTTCTTATCCATATCATGTTACTACCCCGAGGTAAACCTTTTAAAGTTGGACTAATTTCTATTTTAAATATGACTAAATCCTCTAAGCCAGAGTTCCCGTATTCATTGGCAGATAACGTTCGTTTGTACTTCCATCAATCCCAGCACACACTTTTAACCAGGGAACAAGAGTATCAACTTGGAGAGCGCATGAAACAAAGCCATTGTGCTTTGACCGAGCTTCTATTATCTTACCAAGACCAAAAAACTTCTGAACACACCGGAAGAACAGTCATTCGGGGAAGATTAGAAAATCCTCCTAAATATAATCGCATGGAACGAACATCTTACCACTCTAAGAACATTCATGAAAAATATTTAACTCTGGAAGAAACTTTAGTTAATATTGAACAAGAAGAAGAACAAGCTCAACAAGATAAACAAGAAGAAAAACAAACTATTGTAACAGAAATTTTCAATTTTATTTATGATAATTCCAGAAGAAGTGCCCTTAGGCTCGCTGCTAAAGATTTATTAGACCATGTTAATGGGAGAATCTCTAAATATAAAAAAGGACCAGAAACAGAAGACCCACCTACAAAAGAAGATTACGATTCTCTATTAATCAAGGAAATAGAATTTCAACAGGATTTAGCAAAACAATATCGCATCGCCAAAGAAACTTCTCAATCTTTTGTTAGAAAGAATCTCAAACTTGCAGTTTCAATTGCTAAACATTGGACAACCCAAGATTATGGGTCTTTTTTAGACTTAATTGAAGAAGCCAATATTGGCCTTATGAAAGTAGTAGATAAATTTGACCACACTCGCGGAAATAAATTCTCAACATATGCCACTTATTGGATTAAACAGAATATAACCCGTTCATTATCTGAAGGAAACTTTGTTCATGTGGGTACAACAGATACGGATAAACACGACGAATGTTATGTGGAAGCAGAAGATATATTCACTGAAAGAATTAAACAAGGAATTTCTGTAGTACCCAATGATATCGATAAAATTGCCGCGGAAGTAGCCAAAGAAAAAGGATATGACCATTTAAGAATTAGGGCAATCGAAGAATCCAGACTTCCTCCAAGATCTATAGATTTCATATACCCAGATCGTAGTGGGGGGAGTTTTGCTGAAATTAATGATATAGACCCCAATCAAGAAAAGACCCCAGAAACCTTTATGTTCACAGAATTATCTTGTTTATTAAGAAGAGTGTTAACACAATTAGAACCAAGAGAAGAAAAAGTTGTTCGGATGAGAACTGGTTTTGGAGAGGCTAGAGATTATACTCTCGAAGAAACCGGCCAGTTCTTTGGTGTTACCAGGGAAAGAGCTAGACAATTAGAATCAGGTGCATATAAAAAGATGATGAAAAAACCCATTGCCCATAGATTAATTCCTTTTTTAGAAGATTTAGAAAGTCTTTGTGAGATTAGCATCCCTGTAGACTAAATACCTTATTCTAAACAAATAATTTTATAAAATACTTCTCTTTCCTCAATGTCTATGAGATTTCCATTATTTAATCCTCAAGAAATTGAACCCAAGATTCTTAGATACTGGAACAATGAAAAGATCATTGAACAAACAAGAGAAAGAAACAAAAAAGGAAAAAAATTCTATTTCCTTGACGGTCCACCTTATACTTCTGGAAGACTTCACTTAGGTCACGCTTGGAACTATGCCCTAAAAGATACTATCATTCGTTATAAAAGAATGACTGGACACAACGTCTGGGATAGAAATGGTTTTGATATGCATGGTCTTCCAACTGCTCACAAAGTTATGGCCAAACATAAGTTAGAAACTAAAGAAGACATTATTAAATTTGGTTTAGCTAAGTTCATTCAAGAATGTATTGACTTCTCTAAAGAAATGGCCGACCTTATGGTTAAAGATCTCCAACGGATGGGGATATCCTTAAAATTAGATGATCCCTATATGCCCATCACTCCAGAATTTATCGAAGGAGAATGGCAGTTTTTCAAAAAAGCAGACCAACAAAAAAGATTATACTATGGGGAAAAAGTTCTCACTTGGTGTTCTTCTTGTGAAACTGCTTTAGCAAAACACGAATGTGAATATCAAACTGTAAATGACAATTCTATCTTTGTAAAATTTCCAGTCAAAGGAAAAAAGAACGAGTTCCTCATTATTTGGACCACCACTCCTTGGACAATTCCTTTTAATCTTGCTGTAATGGTTAATCCTACAATTGATTATGTAAGAGCCAAAGTTGAAGGAGAAACTTGGATTGTTGCTAAAGTTTTAGCTGGACCTGTAATTCAAGCAGTAGCCGATAAGAAATACAAAATTATCGAAGAATTCAAAGGAAAAAAATTAGAAGGATTAGAATACACCCATCCCTGGGAAGATGAAATCTCCCAACACAAAGAAATCAAAAAAGAAGCACCTAACGCTCATACTGTAATTCTTACAGAACAATATGCTGATACTTCTGCAGGATCAGGTTTAGTTCATTCTGCTCCAGGTTGCGGACCAGAAGATCAAGAAGCTTGTAAACCATATAAAATTCCTCCATTCAACAATCTCAATGAAAAGGGAATCTTCCCTAACAATATGGGTAAGTTCTCAGGACTAACTGCAAAGAAAGATGATAAGAAATTTATCACTGCCCTCGAAGAGGCTAACGCTTTAATCGCAACAACTCAAGTTGAGCATGAATATCCTCATTGCTGGAGATGCAAACATCCAGTAATTTTTAGAATAACTTATCAATGGTTCCTTAAGATTGAAGATATCAAAGAAAAGATGCTTCTTGATAATGCCAAAACTAAGTGGGTGCCAGAAACCGCCAATAATTCCTTTAAATCTTGGGTCTCTAACTTAAGAGATAATTCTGTTTCCAGACAAAGATTCTGGGGAACTCCATTACCAATTTGGAAATGTGAAAAATGTGAGAAATACGATGTCCTCGGATCAAGAGAGGAAATAAAAAAACTAGCCGGCACAGTGCCTAAAAATCTCCACATGCCTTGGATTGATGAAGTGAAATATGATTGTAAGTGCGGCGGAACTAAATCTCGTGTCTCAGATGTTATTGATGTTTGGGTAGATGCTGGAACAACCGCTTGGAATTGTTTAAGAAATGATCCCAAATTAATCAAAGAGTGGTTCCCTGCAGATTTAATTCTTGAAGCAAAAGAACAAACCAGACTTTGGTTTAGTATGCTTTCTATTTGTTCACAAATTATGTATGGAAAAAATTGTTATAACAACGTTTACGTTTATGGGATGTTAACTGACATCAAAGGAGTTAAGATGTCTAAATCTCTTGGAAATATCATCTCTCCTTATGAATTAATTGATAAGCATGGTGTAGATACTTTAAGATATTACATGTGTCAAAATAATGCTGGACAAGACATTAACTTTAGTTGGGATGAATGTGCGCTTAAACAAAGATACCTTAACATTCTATGGAACACTCATAAATTCCTAATCAATTTAGCCAATGAAAACAAAGTCAACCCCTTCAAATTAGATGCCCAATTAATGGAAGACGTTCTTGACACTGAAGAGAAATACATCTTTTCTAGATTACACCATACTATCAAAGAAGTAAAAGAACACTTTGAAGCTTATCAATTAGATGAAACCTTAGTCCCTATAGAAAATCTATTTCTAGATTTAAGTAGAACTTACATCCAAATGATTAGGGATAAAGCTTCTAGTGGAGAAAAAATTGACAAAGAGGTTTGCATATATACTATTACTCAAGTGTTGATGGAAACTCTGAAGATTTTTGCTCCTTTGGCCCCTTTTGTTACTGAAGCAATTTACCTCAACTTAAAGGAAGAATTCAAACTAAAAGAAAAATCTATTCACCATCACGCTTTCCCTGAAGCCAACAAGAAAAGAATTAATGTAAAGCTAGAAGAAAAGATTGATGTTGCTAATCAAATTATTCAATCTGTTCTCAATCTAAGAGAAAAATTGGGTTATGGGGTAAGATGGCCCCTTCGAGAGATTGTAGTAACCAGCGATGATAAAACAATCCTCAAAGCAGTAGAAGAACTTAGAGATATTATTAAGAAACAAACCAATCTTAAAGATATCTCTGTAATGGAATCTCTTCCAGGAGTGGAAACCACAGTCAAACCAGATTTCAAGAAACTGGCTCCAATTTACAAAGAATTAACCACACAAATCATTACCAAGTTATCTATGGATTCTCCTCAGACAATCTTAGGCCACCTAGAAAAAAGCAATAGTTATGATTTCAAGGTAAGTAATAAGAAAGTTTCCATTACCAAAGAACATGTAATTATTGAAAACAAAGTTCCCGAAAAATATCTAGAAGGTTCTTTCAGAAAAGGATTTGTTTACTTAACCAAAGCTTTAACTTCAGAATTAGAAGGTGAAGGTTTCTCCAGAGAAATTATTAGAAATGTTCAACAGTTAAGAAAAGAAGCGGGTTTACAGAAACTCGACCGGATAATTCTTTACATAAAATTAGATGAAGATCTTTTAGAGAAAGTAAAAAAACACCAGAATGAAATTAAAGAAAAAGTAGGTGCAGATAAATTTGAGTTATCTGCAGTCCCTCCAGTAAAAAAACATCCCCATCACAGTAAGAAAAAAATCAAGAAAGAAGAGATTGAAGTCTGGCTAGATAAAATTTAGTTTTTTACTCATGGCGTTTTATATTATCATTCGTGGACCTTTGGGATGTGGAAAATCAACAATAGCAGAAAGACTTTCTAAAAAATTAAATGCCAAATCTTTTTCTATTGACAAAATTCTCGATAAACACAATCTGCTAACAGAATGGGAAGAAGGATACATTTCTCAGAAAAGTTTCAAGAAAGCAAATGAAATAATTTCTTCAGAAGCAAGAGAACATTTAGAGAAAGGAATCTCAGTTATCTTTGATGGAAATTTCTATTGGAAATCACAAATTGAAGATTTGATTAGTAAGTTAAATTTTCCCCACCACGTTTTTACTCTAAAAGTTCCCTTAGAAGTTTGTATTAAAAGAGACCAGCAAAGGGAAAAACCTCTTGGCGAAGTTGCTACTAAAGAAGTTTATAAAAAATCAACAGAATTTGATTATGGCATTATCATTGATGCATCAAAATCATTAAATGAAACAACCCTAGAGATAATTTCCCATTTACCAAAACCCAAATAAATTTACAAATTCTATATCTCTTCATTTATCAGAAACCTTTAAATAACTAAAAAATTTAGTTCTCAATATGGCTTCAAATAAGTATCCACCAATTCGTGTACGTTACAATGGTCTTTTTGATTTTGATGGACTTTATGCGGCCATGACCGATTGGGCTAAGAATTATGGTTATCTCTGGGAGGAAGAATCTTACAAACATAAAGTTCCTTCTCCAAAAGGAGCCGAACAGGAATGGCTTTGGTTTGCTGAAAAAAATGTAACTGATTACATTCATTACAAACTTATGATTCTTGGCCACATTTGGGATATGACTGAAGTTGAAGTAGAAAAAGAGGGTAAACGAAAGAAACTCACTAATGGGAGATTTGAGATTATTATTATTGGAACCCTCACCACAGATTGGCAAAAGAAATGGGGTCAGAATAAATTCTCTCGTTTCTTGGGCAGGATGTATGAAAAGTATGTGATGGTTAAAGAAATCGAAACTATTTATGGAGACCAACTATGGTACAGAATGTGGAACCTCCAAGCAGTCCTTAAGAAATTCTTTGATATGCAAACCAAGTGGCATGAATACAAGCGTTACTTGGGAGAGAATTAATTTTTACTTCTTCTTTTTACAAAACTTTTAAATAAAATCTCTTCTTCTAAACAACTATGGCTCTTACCAAACAAAGTGTTGGTACCACAACAACTACAACAGTTACAACAGCGTAAGCTGTCTGGTTGTTCAGGGCTATTTCTTCTCAAAATTGGTTCTGAACAGAGAGATAGATTATAAGATAAATGATAAAAATACCAAAATCAATTTAAAGAAAGAAAAAATGACTATTAAAATGGAAAAGCTTTGGTTCATGAAAATAAAAGACAAAATAGAAATTAGTGACAATCGTTTTTGTCCACCTCATCATTTGCCCCACAAATTACCTTGGGGTGAAAAAGTGACTACAGAACATTGTCACATTCATAACACCCGGTGGAGAATGTTACATCACTCTCCTTTTTGTCGTTATTTAAAGTGTCCCAATTATCCATTTATGATAAAAAAATATAAAGAATTCAAACAGAGAGGTTCACCAGAACGAGTTTCAGGTGCTTCTCGTTTACTCGGAGGTAAATAAAAATGAAAATACTCGCAATCCATGCAGACTTTATTGAATTTGAGGCTAAAAAGAAAGCCTTCAAGGCAGCTCCAGAAGCTGACAAAGAAAGAAAAAGAGTAGAAGAATGCTTAGTCATTTTTTCAGCAGTAGAAAGTAGGGATGAAAGCAATCTTAAAGAAGTAATTAAAAAATATGTAGAACAAATTAAAGACATTGCTAAACAAGTCAACACCCAAACTGTTGTCCTTTATCCCTATGCTCATCTTTCTTCTGCATTATCAAATCCTAAGGCCGCAGAAGAAGTCTTACAAGAAGCCGAAAAGATTCTCAAGAAAGAAAAGTTCAATGTAACTAGGGCACCGTTTGGTTGGTATAAATCATTTAACATTAGTTGTAAGGGCCATCCATTATCAGAACTCTCTAGAGAGTTTTCTGCAGAAGGAGGAACCATAGACAAAGAACTCTCCGAAGATGAAATTAAAAATCTCTTACAACAAATTTCTAGATCAAGATTAGATACTTCTAAACTAAAAGAAAATGATCACCGAATCCTCGGAAAAGATCTTGACCTCTGGAGCTTCAACGAAGTAGCACCAGGAATGGTCTTCTGGCACAACAAAGGATTAATCATTAAAAATCTATTAACTGATTATTGGAGGGAAGTTCATAGAAGAAATGGTTACGAAGAAATTTCTACTCCCCAAATCATGGATAAGAAACTCTGGCTCTTATCTGGTCATTGGAATAAGTTTAAAGAAAACATGTTTATTACCAAATATGAAAAAAGAGACTTCGCTGTAAAACCAATGAATTGTCCAGGAGGGATGTTAGTTTACAAGGCCTCATCCAAATCTTACAAAGACCTTCCTTTAAGGACCGGAGAATTAGGTTTAGTACACAGACAAGAACTTTCTGGAACTTTAGCCGGACTATTCCGAGTAATCCAATTCACTCAAGATGATGCCCATATTTTCTGTACTGAAAAACAACTTGAGCAAGAAGTAGGATACATCATTGATATCATCAAAGAAATGTTTGCTACTTTTAATTTAGATTTCCATCACATTGAGCTATCTACTCGTCCAAAGAAAAGAATTGGTAGTGACAAAGTTTGGGACTTCACTGAGAAATCTTTAGAGAATGTTCTCAAGAAAAAGAAAATAAATTTTAAAGTCAACAAAGGAGATGGTGCTTTCTACGGACCTAAGATTGACTTCCACTTAAAGGATTCTTTAGATCGAACTTGGCAATGTTCAACTATTCAGCTAGACATGTCTCTTCCAGAGAGATTTGATTTAACTTACGCAGATAGTGATGGTAAGGAAAAAAGACCTGTAATTTTACACAGAGTGATCTATGGGGCAGTTGAAAGATTCATTGGAATTGTAACTGAACACTTAAATGGAAGATTTCCGCTTTGGTTAAATCCCACCCAAGTAAAGCTTATCACAGTTAGTGAAAAGAATACTAAGTTTGCTGAAGAAGTTCTTTCCAAAATGAAGACAGTTGGACTAAGAGCAGAATTAGATGACCGTGCAGAATCTATTGGTAAGAAAGTCAGAGATGGTCAATTACAGAAAGCAAACTACATCGTAACTATTGGCGATAAAGAAGTAGAAAAGAAAACTCTGGCCGTTAGAGACCGATCTGGAAAAACCAAATTTGGAGTAAACATAGAAGAATTCATTTCCCAACTCCAAGAAGAGATCGAAAAGAAGGAATTGAAATAATTCTTTTTTTATTTTTGTTTTCCTTTTTTCTTATTAAATTTTTTATTGTTTCAATAATTTTTATAAACACACAAAATATCCTTCTCTAAAAGAGGCTAATCATGAAAAACCTAGAAATAGTAAGAATTCTTAACAACATTGCCGATATTCTTGAACTAAAAAATGTAGAATTTAAACCAATGGCTTATCGGAAAGCTGCCCAAGGAGTAGAATTTCTTTCTGAAGACATCGAAGAGGTTTACAAAAGAGGAGAATTACAAGAAATTCCTGGAGTCGGAGAGCACATTGCCAAAAAGATAGAAGAAATCATTAAAACTGGAAAATTAAAATATTACAACAAACTAAAAAAGGAAGTTAAAATCGATATTGAGGGATTAAAATCAATTCCTGGACTGGGTCCAAAAAAAATCATTCAACTCTACAAAAAGCTAAAAATAAAAAACCTTAAAGACTTAGAAAAAGCAATCAAAAAGAACAAACTTCAAACCATTTCTGGATTTGGAAAAGAAACAGAAAAACTTCTTCTCAAAGGAATAATCTTCATCAAATCTCAACCAAAAAGATTACTTTACTCCCATGCCATCCCAATTGTAAAAGAAATAAAAGAAACATTTCAAAAATTTAATTTCGTAAAAAGAATCGAAGTTGCCGGTTCCTTTAGAAGGGGGAAAGAAACAGTAGGCGACTTAGATTTCCTCATTCTCTCTAACCAACCAGAGAAAGTGATGAAACTCTTCACCTCCCTCCCAGACATTAAACAAATCCTCGCCAAAGGAACCACTCGCGGATCCATCAGATTAAACAATGGCCTCCAAATTGACTTAAGAATACTCAAAGAAAAAGAGTTTGGCTCTGCCCTATTATATTTCACTGGCAACAAACAACATAACATCGAGTTAAGAAAAATTGCTCTCAGAAAAGGTTACACTCTTAGCGAATATGGCCTTTTTAACTTAAAAACAAAAAAACTCATTGCCGGAAAAACAGAAGAAGAGATTTACAAAAAACTCAACCTACAATACATCCCTCCAGAATTAAGAACCAATCTTGGAGAACTACAAGCAGCCCAAAATAATTCTCTCCCTAAATTAGTAACTGAAAAAGACATTAAAGGAATTTTCCACAACCACACTAACTATTCGGATGGTAATTACTCCATTCTAGAAATGGCTCAACAGGCTCAAAAACTTGGTTTCAAATTCATTTCTTTTAATGATCACGTTGGAGATATAGCCCTTGCTAATCCTTTGGATGAGAAACGTCTCAAGAAATATCTTCAGGACATTGAAAAAACAAAAAAGAAATTAAAAATAACTCTCCTCAATGGGATAGAAATTGATATTCTTAAAGATGGCACCCTTTTATTAAAACCGACCCTTCTCAAAAAACTTGATGTAGTAATTGCATCCACCCATATGGCTCTTAAAATGCCCCAAAAGAAAATGACTGAAAGAATTTGCCATGCCTTAGAAAACTATCCAATAAATATCCTTGCCCACCCTACCACTCGCCTTATCAACGAACGTCCACCAATAAACGTTAATCTAGAAAAAGTATTTCAAACTGCTAAAAAGAATAACACTTTCCTAGAAATAAATGGTTCTCCTAAAAGAAGAGATCTCAACTCTACCCATATCCGAATGGCAAAAAAAATAGGTTGTAAATTTGCCATCTCTACCGATGCCCACACTTTATCTCATATCAAAGATGATTATAACTATGCGCTACTAGAAGCTAGGCGAGGTGGGTTAGAAACTAAAGATATTATCAACTGCTGGAATCTTTCTAAGATCAAAAAAGAGTTAGAGAAATGATTAAACTGATCCTTCTGCGAATTCTTTAGCACAATCTTCACAACAGAAACGATAAGATTCTCCACCTATATCTTTAATTACCTTTTTTTCCTTTATTGTGGATCCACACTCATCGCACTCAGCCGCATCTTCATCGCCAGAGTATCCTCTCATAAAAGCTTCTTCTTCAGGAGAGATTCCGCCTTCTTCTAGCAACTGTGCTTCTGATGGGTCTGTTCCTTCTTCAAATACCATACTATTCATTGTAATTCAGATATTTTGCCAATGGTTTTTAAATATTTCCATTATATCCCATATACCCCCATAATTTTTATCCACTAAGAAATAACAAATTACGAGTAATATAAATTTAAAATAACTCTTTTAATTTTATTTATACTTCGTTCCCAAGAAAAGGAATAAGAAATAGTTTTTCTAGCATTATGGCCCAATCTCTCACCTAACTCTTCATTTCTCAACAATTTATCCAACTTTAAAGCTAGTAATGAGGGATTAGCTCTTGGAAAAAACACCCCATTGTAATCCTTCACAATATAATGTTGCATAAAACCTACTTTTGTTACCACTACTGGCAAACCAGAACTCATCGCTTCTAAAGTAGCCAAAGATGTGGTTTCTGTTAGACTAGGCATCACAAAAACATCCATTGCCCGGTAATAATCTTCAACATCCCTCGTAAATCCAGTCACTTTACATCGTTTATTATTTTTAAAATCTTCCACCATTTCTTTAGTACCATCTCCAACCATCAACAGCAAAACATTTTTTTCCCCAATCTTATCAAGGGCCTTCAATAAAACAGAAGCATTCTTCTCTTTAGAAATCCTTCCCACATAACCAATAACTTTTTTTCTAGGGTCAATCTTCACTTTCTTTTTACTTTCTTCTTTATTTTCAGAAGGATAAAATCTGTCAATATCTACTCCCAATCTAGCTACTTGTGTTTTTGTTTTTATTCCCTCTTTCCTAATCTTTTCCTCTAAATCATTATATGGAATCATTAACAAATCACATTTATTGTAAATCATAATAGAAAATTTCTTAATTAATCCACGAAACATCGTATTCACCAAAGGAGGTAAGAACTGTTCTAATAATTCCCAAGTAAGGGTATGTAAAAAGAAAATTGTTTTTTTCTTTTGTTTTTTAGCAAAATATGCTGCTAAATAACTAATCAATGCTGGCCCCTGAACAAAAACTATGTCTGTTTCCTTAATTGATTTTTTTATAATTTTCAGATTACTCCAGGATAATTTCATGGAAGGATAACCAGAAAGTTTAAAGATTTTAGAAACTTTCAAAGCCTCAGTCTTAATTCCCTTAATTCTTTTACTACTTAAATTAGGAATAAGCAAACTAAGATCAAAATTAATTCTCGCCTTTTTAATAAATTCTTCCATAAATATTAAAGTACCATCTATCTGAGGATAATAGGTGTCTGCCACCAATAATACTTTAGGTTTAGTTTGATCCATCTTTTATTTTACTCGGTAAAAAGTCTCCGCCATTCTTTTTCTAATCTTTAACCCATTCTTAAATGCTCTCCAAAATACAAACACCATTAATGGATATATTGCTTGAAATCTTTGACTAGGATATTCTTTTAACGCTTTCAATTTTTTTGAAAAACTCTTAGTTATATCTACATACATCTTAGGCCAACTTGTTTTAATCGAAACCGGATTCCAGATCGAATAAACATACAGCTCTGGTTTTTTCCCAGAAATCTGAGCATAAATCTCTTTGGTTATTTTATGAACTGCTCGATGGTCTGGATGAGGATCTTCAATAGAATGAGTAAAAACCTTAGTTGGTTTATTTTTCTTAATTAATTCTAATAATTTATTCTCAATACCTTTATTTTTATAATCTTCATAAACCCCTTGATCCTTTAAACCAAAGTATTTTACCCTACAACCCAAAACCTTTCCTGCTTTATGTGCTTCCTCTTCCCTTATCTTAACTACTTCTTCTTTCTTCATCCAAGGATGAGACAATTCTCCATAAGAAAAAACAACACATAAAACTCGTTTCCCTTCTCTAGAATATTCTGCAATAGTTCCACCTGCTCCAATCACAAAATCATCTGAATGGGCACCTAAAACCAACACAAATTCCCTCTTTTTCTTCCCCATCTTAACTAGAATATGTTTTTGCTTTATTAATTTTGTCACTTTAATGAGGCCATATGGCGTATGGCCTTTAATAATGGGTTGAGTCTTTTTTGTATTCACTAATCAATAGCAAAGATTTATAAATATGGGTCATTATTAATTTATTGTAATGAAAATTAAAATACCAGAAAAAGGTTTAGTTGGATGCTTTGATAGTTCAGACGAATTTGTTACATCTTTATCTAGTTCTTCAAGGAAATTTAGACAATATCAAAAAGAAACGGATTTCATCGATAGAATAGTATTGGGAGATCCAGAACTAGGAAAACAAGGATTGTATGCCGGTGAAGTTAGAAGAGAAGATATTGTTGATGCCATGGTTGAAGCAGGCCTTGTAAAAAATCCAGATTCTTATTGGGGCAAATTTCAAGTACAAAGAAATTTATCTAAAGTTCACCAAACAAACTATTGGAAAGGATATTCTTTCGTTCAATTAACAGAAGGCAATTTTGATTTTACACTTTACAAGGTAAGAGTAGATGATGTATCTGGATTACCTCCGTTCTAAAATAAATCCCTTGGTTTTTTAACAACTATTTTAACAAAATAACTTTTCCCCTTCCCTTCTTAACTCGCTCTACTTTCCCTTTATGTTCTAGTTCTGTAACAACCAAACTAACTTTCGCTTCAGATAAAGGCAGCATCTCCTTCCTCAATTCCTTTTGAGAAATCCTTCCATCATGTTTCTTAATAATCTCCAAAGCTCTATCTAAATAACCAGGTTCTTTGACAATATCTTTTTTATGCTGCTCAACACTTTTCTTACTATCTTCTCTGACCTTTCTCCTAAATACCCTCAAGGAACCATGCTTTTTTCTCATCCAAATTATCCTTCCAATTGCATAAACAAAGATTATCACTGCTGCAATATATTGCCAAATCTTCATCCCTTCTTCCTCTTCTTCAAAAAGATCTTCTCCGGTATCCTTCCACAAATCATCTTCATCTCCAAAACCTGGCAACAAAAATAGATCAAAAACATTTACCCCCGTTTTTACCACTACCTTCTCCTGCACTTCAATCTCTCCATTCCTTGCCGAAATAACATAATTTCCTGGTGAAAGTTCAAAAGAATAACCTCCTTCTTTAACCAACAACTTCTGCGTTCCAATCTCTACTAAAACATCACTTTCAACTTCCAGAAATTCATTGTAAACATTCCCTTTTAATGTTGCTCCCAATACCAAAGAACCACATAATAAGAATAAAATTAAACAAACACAAAACATACCTCTTTTCATAACTAAAACTAAATCTTTTTCTTATAAAAAGTTATCGTTAGAACTTCATCTCTTCTATTAACTTTTTTACAGCATATTCAAATAAGTGGGATTTATTTCTAAACAAACCATCTTCTAACACCAGATCTAATTTGGCCAGAAGTTCCTTGTCCACAGTTATACTCACTGGATCTTTCATTCTTTTACTTGCCTCCAAACATGTGGTTGACACTCAGTCAATCTTTTAAATGAGTAAATCTCAGTTAATTTAGAGTTACCTCCCATCATTGAGGAAATGTATAATCCTTTGGGGTCGTGTTGAAGTGCATAATCCATACATTGAAGAATACTACGACCCGATAAAATTACATCATCTACTAACAAAACACTTTTACCTTTAATGGCTGCAGCATAATTTTCTGGAGCCAAAGCAGGAGTCTTAACTCCCAAGTCATGTCTAGAAACATGAGAATAACGAATTGGCAAGAACTCATCAACACCTAAAATATTCATTGCTAAATAAGCAGGTTCAAAACCACCGGAAGCTACTGCCACCACCATATCTACTCCAGGAATCTTTCTTTCTCTTGCCCTTCGCAATGCCCAAAAAACTCCCTTACCTTCTTCACTAATTGTCTTTTCACGATATGTTTTTTGCAATGTTGATCCAAAATCTAAATTAGATCCGCCATCCGTCACCCACCGTACCTTAGACCTTCTATCATTCAAAAAATATTGCCCAATTAAACAATCAACATGAGTTAATACTAATTCTTTAACTTTATCAAGATCGATCTCTCCGCTTTGGTAATAAGAACCCACTGCAGTTTTACCCGCTTCAACTAAAGTAGAAAAAACTTTTTCTTGCTCTTCCCAATTTCCTTTCTCACTTTCCACCATACTATCAAAAAATAATTGAGTTATGGCCAAAAGCTCATCTTTAAAATCAACCGGGTGTATTTCAGCTTCTAATTCATTCAATAATTCTAACAATGTTTTAATTTCTCCAGCATTCTGAAGGGTAGAATCAAGAGCAGAATTCTTTAACAATTTGTACTGAGAGTTCATTTTCTTACTTGTCTCCACACACTTGGTCCCTTTATTGACAGATTCTCCAATTGAAGATCTTCTCTTGGCATCCTCCGACCATCCAAAACTGTGGAAACAAACAATTCTTTTGGATTCTTTCCCATTACATATTTTGTCCCTTCGCGGATAGTTTTTCCTGATCCAATGATGTCATCTATTAACAACACACTTTTCCCTTCAATTGCTGCCCCATCATCTTCGGGAGCTAACTTAGGAAATCTAACTTCTGAATCATCTCTAGATTCATGAGAATAACGAAAAGGCATTAAATTATCAACACCCAAAATATTCATTGCTAAATAAGCAGCTTCAAATCCACCAGAAGCAATAGTGGCAATCGTTTCAATTTTTGGAAGATCTTTCACCATTTTATATTGGTTTTCCATTTCTTGAGGTATCGATCTCCATTTTTTCATATGTTCAAAATAGTTACCAAGCGCTACATTTAATTCCCTTCCAAAATCTGTATATGAAGAATAATGAGTAACCCATCTTTCTTTAGATTCTCTATCTCCCAAAAAATACTGACTCATTAACATATTGGCACTAGGGAAGATTAACTCCTTAACTTTATCAAAATTAATCTCTCCCGGAGGAGCAGGTTCTTCATCAAAATTACTGGGATTAAACGGTTCTTCCTGATAATAAGAACCCACAGTCAGTTTACCTGCTTCAACCAAAGCAGAAAAAACTTTTTCTTGTTCTTCCCAATTTCCTTTCTCACTTTCCACTATACTATCAAAAAATAATTGAGTTATGCCAAGGAGTTGATCTTTAAAATTACGAGGGTGTTTTTCTTGTTCTAATTTTTTTAACAACACTGGTAAAGATTTATTCTCGCCTGCATGGGTCTGGCCAGTATCATTTACACTGTATAGAAGCCAAGGTCTAATCAAAGTATAATTCTCATTCTCTTTTTGGCTATTTGTTGAAACTATCATAGTTTATATTATAAAATAAGATATATATAAACCTTTCGGTATTTTCACTACTTAAAAGTAGTATAATCGATAAGAATAAGAACTGCTTTTAAAAAGTAAACCAGCCCAATATCAAGCTTTGTAAAGCTTTAAACCTCTATAATTCCTTTTATTGAAACCTTCCCAGAAAGTATGTTTATAAAGAAATTATCCAACTTAAACTACAACAAAAACTACGAGGTGCAAAAAACATGAAATATACTAACAAGTTGATGGCCATTTTGATGCTGACTATCTTTCTCATAAGTCTAGCCCCATTGGCCTTGGCAGAAGATTCGGAAGACCAACTTCCAACGAAACCTTTGCCTAAAACCAAAGAACTCAAGAAAGTCGTTGAAAACACCAAAGAGAAATTAATCAAAACTAGAGAACAATATCAGCAGCTTAAGGAAAGACATGAACAAGCCAAAGAGAAATTTGCAGAACAAAAAGAAAGGATTATCCAATTTGGTGAAAAAATCAAAGACTGCAAAGAAGATACTGAACAATGCAAGGGATTAAAGTCAGAACTTAAGGTTGGAGTTAAAACCCATTTACTAAGAACTGCTGATGTAATCCTTAAATCTTTAGAGAAATTAGAAGATCGGATTGAAAACTCTGAAAATCTTTCTGAAGAAGAAAAACAAGAAGCATTAAGCAAACTTGCTGAAGATAAAGCAGAACTAGAAGCAAAAATCGCTGAAGTTGAAGCATTATCTGAAGACGCTTCTGCAGAAGAATTAAGAGAAGCAATAAAAGAATTAAAAGACCTATGGCAAAACCTCAAACAATCTCAACAATTCTACATTACTCAACTAACTAACCACAAAATGGAGAATCTAGTTGGAAAACACAGAGATATCCTTGTTGCCATGGATAATCGAATTGCAACCATAGAAGAACAAGGTGTAGAAAATTTAGAAGAATTAAAAGCAATCAGAGAAGAATTCTCTGAATCAGTTAATAAGTTAGAAGAAGACTTTGCTGATTCTGAAGAAGCTTGGAAAAATGCTAAAGATTCACCTAGTAGAGAATCTGTTGAAGCTGCTCACCAAGCTCAGAAGCTAGTGCGTGAAGATCTTAAAGAAACTAAGGATCTATTAAGAGAGTTTGTTCAAGAATTCAACGTCAAGTATCAAGAAATTAAGTCAGATGAAATTCCGGCTGAGGTGAATGAAGATGAAGAGAACAACTAAAGTAGCTTTACTATTGATCGTGGTTGGTCTAGTGTTTTTAGCTAGCTGTAAACAGTTAGTTGAAGAGAAAGCTGCCGAGGAGTCTCCAGAAGAAGCCGAGTTATCAGCAGGATTAGAAGAACTTGACGAACTAGAAGTTTTGATGGAAGAATTAAACGATGAAATCGACTTCGAAGAACTTGAGAATCTTGATCTCGAGTAATTTTTTTCTTTTTTTTCTTTCTTAAATTCTCTAAAAAATAAAGAAGTACCATCCAAGACTTTCGAGACAAGGTTTTACGACCTCATATAGACTAAAAGGCTAACCAATTGGATTTTCTAAGCTAAACCCTTTTCTTTCGAACTCGGATGGTACAATAAGTAAACTTTTCTGAATTAAAAGCTTTTCGCTTCTCAACCAGATAGATCCACCGTTTTTATAGTTGATGCCATCAATTTTCCACTAGCATCATACATACTTACTGTAATCTGTACTCCAGTTATATCTCCTAAAGTTATTTCACTATATGCAAATCCACCTACAACCGTTGCCGAAGATGAACCTTTAACTTTAGATTTTATTGTTTTTGAACTTGGTGGCAAAGAAACTTGCTTTTCAAGTTCATATTTCTCTACTTCTAAAAGGAAATAATCTGGTTTAATAGTTCCACTCTCTTGATTTGAGATTGAATAATCAATTCCAATTATTTTTCCCCAATTACCTTTCCAATCCACAGCAACTCCTTTGATTTCCAACGCCACATTGTTATATGAAGTAATTACTTCTTCTGCCACTGCTTCAACAGTTTCCTTCACTTCTGGTTCGGGAGTTTCTTCAACTTCTTCTGGGGGAGTCTCTTCCTCAACAGGTTCTTCCACTACTGGTTCTTCCACCACATCTTCATCTCCAGAAAATAACTCTGAAGTCACTCCAGTTACCCATCCAGAAAGACTAAATGAACTACTATTATCTGTATCGACGGATCCACAAGCTACACTTGCTCTACCCAAATAAAATATTCCCAATAATACTACAATAATTAATATAAAATGAAGTATTGTTTTTGGTTTAAGTTTAATATTAATTTCATCCTTTAAAATCTTAGAATGCTTGGCAGGTTTTGATTTCTCTTCTTTATACCCTCTTACTTGTTCTTCTTGAGGTTCCTCTTCCTTCATCTCCTCTTCTTTTGTTTCTTCTTCTTCATCGCCCTTTAAATCTAAATGTTTTTCTTCCATACTTGTCAACCTCTTTGATATTATTTAATTAAGAGAATACTTTTTTATTTTTAAGTTTTTTGTTACTTGAGAACAGATATGCACCGGCCGGGATTCGAACCCGGATGTCCGGCTTGGAAGGCCGGGATACTAACCATTATACTACCGGTGCTTAATCACTAAGAATTCCTAACTCTTTTATAAACTTTTTTCTATTAATCTCCACTATCTCTTCCCCAACCAAAATCTTTTTAAACCTCTTCTTTATTTACAAGGATATGTCAGAAATCAAAGGACAAAAATGTACCATTTGTGGAAAGAACGAACTAACTCTTCGTGAAGAAATAGTCGAAGTACCTCATTTTGGTAGGGTATTTATCCTTTCTATGGAATGTGTTGGTTGTGGTTATCGAAAATCTGACCTAGAACCCGCAGAAAAGAAAGAACCTTGTAAATTCACTTTAGAAGTGTCTTCAGATGATGACTTAAACATCAAGATCGTAAAATCTGGAGAAGCCACGGTTAAGATTCCCCATATTATCACTATGGAATCGGGCCCTGCTTCTAATGGTTACATCACTAATGTAGAAGGATTATTAGAAAAAGTCAAAAAAATAATTGAATCTGCTGCAGAAAATGAAGAAGACTCTTCAACAAAGAAGAAATCTAGAAACCTGATCAAAAAACTAAATAAAGTTCTTGTTGGCAGAGAAAAACTAAAAATCATCATTGAAGATTCTACCGGACATTCTGCAATTATCAGTGATAAAGCACAAAAAAGTAAGCTTTAAATTATTCCTTTTTTTCTTAAGTAATCTAACCCTACTTTTCTATTGTTCCTTAATTCACCAAGCATATGGGCATCACTATTCACATAAATCCTATCTGCCTTTTCTAACATAAGATCTAAATTACTCCTGATGGTTTTTCCATTTATAAAATTAGTACAGTTAAATTCTAAAGGGATCTTATAATAATTTGCTGCTTCAATCACGGGTTCAAGATCTAAGTGGGCCTTAAAGTAATAAATACAGGGATGGCCAATAAAATCAATCTGTTTATGGTGCCTTCTAATGGCATGTAAATATGCTTCAGTTATTTTTTCTGGATCTCCTTTACCTCCGTACACTCCTCCATGAGCAGACAAGATTACAAAATCTTCTTTCTTATCTTGTTCGATTTTATCACAAATATCTCCTTTTTCGTTCAACAAATCTGCTTCCACACCAAAAATAACTTTCACATCATTATGGATATTTCTCCATCTTCTAACCAAGCCCCTCCAATTAACTCTAGAAAAACCAAACGCTTCTTGAGTAGCTAGGCTATGGTCTGTAATGGCTAATTCTTTTAATCCAATCTCTCCAGCCATCTTAACCATCTCATCAATAGAATTAAGCCCGTCAGAAAAATTAGAACTGTGGCAATGATAATCTCCATCTTCAAGATTTGGATTTATTACTATCATCTTCTCTCCTCAAAATAAATAATATTTAAAATTATCGCAAATCTAGAAAAAATCACTCTTGATCTTCATTCTTCTTAAACGCCTGAGGCAAATCAATTATGTACTTTCCTTCTTCTAACTTGAACACCAAAGGATCTTTCTTAAACAAATGCACCAAATCTAATTCGTATTTTCCCGGCTTCAAGATCCTAATTGACTCTAAATCCAAGATTACTGGTCTTTCTTTATCTTCATCTTTAACTCCCGCTAAATCCAGTACATCCTTTTCTATTTGTTCCCGATCAACTTCAGTTAACTTAGTAAGGATCTTTTTCCCTTCTTCCAATTGTTTTTTCTTAATATAAAAGAATAAACGTGCACCACAACTACAACCTTTTAGAATTTCGCTAGCTCCATCTGAGTAGATGGTGTTACAACGCACACATTGGTGGGGCATGACTCTTACCTCCTTCTTTTCTTACTATCCCGAGTAAACAACTCGATTTTGTCTGGGTTCTGCTCTATTTTTCTTACAACATTAGCGGGACCAATTATGGTCATCCCTCTTCTGTCTCCCAAAAGAGCATTCATCACATGAGTTTTCACTTTTTTCATTCCGTCATGTTTATTATCTGGATAAATAACGCTCAACTCAATCCCTCTGAACTTGCTATTAATCTCTTCCATGGTAATTTCAATTAAATCAGCTTCTTCCTGCTTCTTTAACCTTCCTTCCATTAATACAATCTTATTCTCTTTAACAATATTAAGAAGTCTATTGATTCTTTTCGCTGAGCTAAGATACTCAACTTCCCCATAAGGTATAAATTGAAATGTTACCATCTTTTTTTGTTATCGTTTAGTAATCTTTTGACCTTTTTAAACTTTACTTTACAACCTTAAACAATTCTTCATAAAATTCATCTACATTTTTACCGTATTTTGCACTAATCCCCACAACATTATATTGTGGAAAAGCCGCTTTAATCCGGTCCATGTTAGATCTTTTAAGGTCAACTTTATTTGCTGCAATTAAAACAGGAATATCTCTTGCCACTAGATTTCCCATAATTGTAATGTTAACTTGTGAATAAGGGTCTTGGGTAGAATCTAACACCACAACCACTGCTTCCATTGTATCTAACCATTTTATAGAATCAATAACTCCTTTGGTCGCTTCTTTGGCTCTCTTTTTTGCCATAGTATTCTTCATTCCCCTTTTAATAAAATCTTCATAATCAATCCGGGTAGCAATCCCCGGAGTATCTACCAAAGAAAAACTTAATTCCTTACCTTTTTTATTTTTAATACTAATTTGTTCTTTGATTACAATCTCTCTTGTTTCGTGAGCAATATGAGAAACTGAAGACATTGATTCTCCTAACCAATCTTCACAAATCTTGTTAGCTAAAGTACTTTTTCCTCCATTCGGAGGACCATATAATCCCAACTTAACATGACTTTTTCTCTTAAAGAGATTCCTTAAGAATTTATTCATTAATTTTTTCCAGACAGATACCATGGTACACCCTTTTTAATTTCCTCTAACCATCAAGATTCCAAAATACTACTTAAATGTTTCTATTGAGTAGAATATATAACTTAACCAAGCTATCCAACACAAAAATATATAAACCCTCCACTATTATCAACCACATGAAAACAGCACTCCTATTAATCATGATTGTCCTAGGAAATCTTAGTTTATACTGGTTATTTTCTGGAAGAAAGAGGTTTGAACAAAAGTGGCAGAAAAACACTTAATTGTTGACCAACTTAAGTTTGGCTATGAAGGACTTTTTGATGTTAAGGAACTCTACCGTTTAATTGATTCTTGGTTTTATGAAAAAGGTTGGGATAAATATGAACACACCAACCAAGAACAAATTACTCCGGAAGGTAGGCAAATCCGAATTGTACTCGAACCTTGGAAAAGTATTACTGATTATTATAAAATAATTATCCGAATAAAAGCAATTTTTACTGATGTCAAAGATGTTGAGATCGAAAAAGAAGGAGCAACTATTAAAATAAATCAAGGAATTGTTAGAATAATTTTCGATGGTTACGTTTTAACGGATCGAAAAAACAGATGGACCTCTACCCCCTTTATGTGGTTCCTCCACATTATCTTTAATAAATACATTTTCAAACAACATTTCAACAAGGCTGAACGCTGGCTCAAATCAGACTTAGATGACATTTACCAAAAGATAAAAACTCTCTTTAATGTTTACAAATATCGTTAAAAATGGCAGAAAAAAACTTACTCATTAACAATCGGACTGTCACTTACAAAGGCATCTTCAAGGTAGATGAACTTTTTAATATTATTAATCAATTAATTGAAGAAAGGGGCTATCGAAAAAACGAGAAAAAAACCGAAGAGAAAGTAACTCCTACTGGTAGAAGAACTTACGTAGAACTAAGACCTCTCAAGGTAAAAACCAATTACGTTAAATTTATGCTTAAAATAAAAATAACCCTTTCTAACATCACTGAATCAATCAAAGAAGTTCAAGGAGTAAAGAAGAAATTTGAACAAGGAGATATTGAGGTAATTTTTGATGCCTGGTCCATTACAGATTACGCTTCTCGATGGGGAATGAAACCATTGGCTTTCTTCTTCAAAGCATTCATTAACAAATTTATTTACACGTTGCCTTTAGAAACAGGATTTACTGGAGAATTAGTTAGCGACACAGATTACATCTCTGAACAACTAAGAGCTTTCTTTAACTTATACAAATTCCAATCCCGAGACGCTTTAAATCCACAAGAAAAGCCACTAGAATCAAATAATCAAGAATCACTTACTCCAGAACCACACAGAGAATTACCTTAAATTAAATTTTCTCAATCAACAACATCTCCCCTTAAATCCCAGGGGCCAATATTCTTAACTCTAACTTTAACTCTTTGACCTAATGTAAATTCTCCTTTCAACACCACTTGCTTATATTCATTAGTTCTTCCAATCCAACTTTCTTCCTTTCCGCGATCATCAATTAATACAGAAACTTCATGACCCAAAAATTTCTCATTCTGCATCTGAGCAATGTTGTTAAAAATATCTGCTAACACTCTTGACCTTCTCTTAATTTCGCCCCCTTCTACTTGATTCTTCATCTCAGCAGCGGGCGTCTTTGGTCGAGGCCAGAATCTAGAAATATTAATCGCATCAGGAGTAGTTCGTTTTACCATACTCAATGTGTCCCAGTATTGTTGTTCAGTCTCTCCAGGAAAACCTACAATAATATCTGTAGCAATAGTTATTCTTGGGAAATATCTTCTAAAATCTTTAATTAAATCTTCAAAATCTTTAGCTTTATACGGACGTTTCATGTCTTCCAAAACTTGATCATTCCCAGCTTGCAATGGCAGATGTAAAAATTTAAAGATTTTTTCACTCTTAAACACTTTCAACAACTTATCTTTTATTTTTAGTAAATGATCTGGATTCATCATCCCAATCCTAATCCGATAATTTCCTTCAACTCTAACTAACTCTTCCAACAAGTCAGCTAAATCTGTACCAATATCAAAACCATAACAACCACAATCTTGTGAAGTCAACCATACTTCTTTTACACCTTGCATAAGAGCTTTCCTTAATTGTAATTTTATCTCTTCGATAGAATAAGAAACCAAGTTTCCGCGAGCTGACCTAGTTTTACAAAAAGTACAATATCCCAAACAACCTCTAGAAATTGGAATTATTTCTACAATTGGATTCTTTCTTACCCTTGGCAATTTTAATGGAGGCATCTCTCCCATTTCTAACATTTTTACTACATTATCATTCAATGTTTCTTCTACAACTTCCACAATATTGTGGATTTGTTTAGTTCCAATTAGAGAATATTTTTTTAACAATTTCCTTTCTGTTTGTGCAATACAACCAGCAATAATAATCATTTTGTAAGGATATTCTTCTTTTATTTCTTCTAATTGTTTAAAGAAAGCATTTTCCGTAGGACTCTTAACAGTACACGAATTAATAATTACCACATCAGCTTCTTCTAGATTATCAATTATCTCAAATTTCGCTTCCTTCAATAGTCCTGCCATCTGCTCACTATCTGCCCGATTAGCAGAACAACCTTGAGTAATAAAGTGTACTTTAGTCATAAACCTTTCAGAAGCTACTTGCTTTATAAATATTATCTAGAAAGATATATAAAATAAAAATATATCCATTTATCTATGCAAAAAAGAGGACAATTAACAGTTTTCATAATTGTAGGATTCATCTTGATAGCCATTGTTGCTTCTTTAATTTTTATTCTTTCTCAAGAAGATAAAATCACTAATTCTACTGAAGTAATTGATCTTGTAGATATAACCCATTATGTCGAACAATGTTTAAAACAAACCACCAAAGAATCCCTCTTAGATATAAGTTCTAAGGGAGGATATTTTATTCTTCCAGAAAAAGCCACTAAAGACCTAACCGAAAATGTTCCTATCTTAATTGAGGATGGAAAAACTTTCTTCTTTTCTAATTCGGCAGTTAGCAAGGAGATTAGTTTATATGTTGACTCTCTTGTAGGTTTATGTTTAAAGGATTTCGCCATCTTTGAAGATCAAGGATACTTTGTAACCCAAAATCCACCACAAACAGAATCTACCCTAACTCCTGAATTCTTAATTGTAGAAACAACACTTCCTCTTAAGATAACCAAAAACCAAGAGGCCACTGAAATTTCCAAATTCCAAGTTGAAATCCCCATAAAAAGATTTTACCAAATCCTTACATCATCAGAAAAAATAGTTTTAGCAATAAAAGATAATCTTTGCTTAAGTTGCATCTCAAAAATAACTTCAGAAAATAATCTCTTCATAGAAACTATGCCTTTAGAAAAAGGTCTTTATTTATTTGAAATAAGAGATAGTAACTATTTCATTAACAATCAAGAGTACGAATTTAGATTTGCCGCCAAATATGAACTTGAAGAATAAAATAATTGTCTGCACCTTATTCACATTACTACTTGTTCCTTTAGCTCTAGCAGAATGCCCTCCAGATTGTCAAGAAGATATAACCATTCCCGAACAAGAATATGATCCCTATCAAGATCCAGGTTTTTACACTTCGTCTAATCCTTCAGATTGGGATTGGGATCAAGTAGATTGGAATTTTGTTGATTTTGGAAGGGCAGAACTTTATACCAATAACCAATTTTACCAAAATCTACCAGAACAGAAATATTCAAATCTTGATTACCAACAAACAGATTATAATAATGAATTCTTCAATCATGATTTGGTCGATCCAGTAAAATATCTGGCCGATCTTAAATGTAAAGACTGTACTCTTTATATTAAAGGTATGCAAACAATTGTTTATTCAGATAAAAGCCAATCTTATCAACAAGGAGAAATAAAAGTCACTTACTCTAAAGAAGGTATTCGCCATATGAATGGAAAAGACTTCGCCCCTATTCCGGGAGGATATCCCATTGGAATCTCATTTGAAGCAAATGCAAAGGAGCTCCTTGCTAAATTCCCAGAAAAGGACTATGATTTCCGGAGATTCAAGGCCTATAATAATTACAACCTCGAAGAAATAAAAAAAGTTGGAGATGTTTATGTTTTCCCCGATGGAACAGAGATGGCACAAGTGGATTACATAACTAATGGTTACGACCTTGAACCCAGTTTGTTGGGAACTGTAACTATAGATACTGGCAACCAATACTTATTCTTAAAAGACGGAAAAAGGATTAAAGGCAAGGTAAGTTTCGCAGATAATCAATTTTACATTAAATCAGGATACGAAGCCACAATCATTCCGGTTAATTATCCTCTCCAATTAAAACACCAAGGAGGATACAAAATTAGTCCAGAAAATAAAGATACTTATGTTTATTTCTCCAAACCTTTAGAACCCCAACCCAACCATCTAGTTATCACTGACACCTACTTAAGCATGCAAGCAGATAAAGACTCCTCTGTAGTCATCGAACCCCAACCAGGAAACAAATTCTTTTGGATGGTCAAAAATTCTTATGTTCAAACAGAATCAGGAGAAGAAATTATAAGCGATTTTTATTCAATGGCAAACAATGACAAATTAACCATTTACCTCTCTGGAGATCAGGAACCTCAAACGTTAGAATTTTCCTCTCGAGAAGAAGAAGGAAAAACCCCTCTGGTAAAACATGAAGGAACTTCTGGAACCACCATAATTAACTCTGGAAGAATCTCTTTATTTGCAGAAAATGGACAAGTGAACATAATTCCTCCAGAACCATTAACAGAAAAAACAGCTACCCTAAATAATCCCAATAGCGTCGCTTTTGAATTCACTTCCTCTTCAATGGAGGAAAATGAGAAAATTAGATTGAGTTCATCTAATCGTTACTTATATTTAGTTGATAATAAACCAATTATGGGAAATAATCTTGGCTTAAGAGTTTCCGACCAGATTTCTGACAATATGGTTAAAACTGTTTATGATCTTAGGTACAAGTATCCAAAGATAGAATTCTCCGCTTCTTACACCTCAACCAATACAATTCAAGTACTAAATGAATGGTTTGAAGACAAGCCTGGCTTAGAAAAACATTTGGATTTAAGTGTTGGGGGGACAGATATATTTTATAATGTTTTTACAAATCAACTTCTAGTAGATAATTTAATGACAGATCCATCAACCTTAGCTAAAAAAGAACTTCGAGATATTGATTCTCCTTTAGAGTTACTTGACCATGAATTAACCCATAATTTTGATGCCGAAGTTTTCCGTAGAGAAAATAAATTAAATCCCCAGATCGGCCAAGGGATTGCCCACCCCGAAAGTCTTCTCTCTAAATATCAAGAAATAGTCCTCGGATCATCTGACCGTCTTTATGTTGATCAAGAATTTAGAAATATGATTAAAAGAACTGATGAACTATTTTCTGAAATCCCATCAGATATAACCATAAACTTAGAAACTACCGGAGGAAAGACCTTTTCAGCTTTCATTTCTAAGGATCTTCAAGCAGCAGAGCAACAAGGTCCTGAAAAATTAAGAGAAGAACAAGCTGCCCAAATAAAATTAATTGACTTACGTCTTAGTGTATTGGCTGATCGTTTAGAATCCCCCGAACTTAGGGAAGAAGCTAAACTTCTACGAGAAAAATTTAACAAAAAAGTTTTTCAAGACACCGGCCAATATCCCTATGCGTATTATCAATCTGGGCCAGGAACACAATTTAATACAAATAATCAAGAACAATCGAATATTATTGACTTTCCCCCTAGCTATTGGGAATATTCTTCCACAGTCGCAGAAAGAAAAGTTGAAGAACTCCCCCATACTGATGAATCAGAATATGCCATCCGTCTAGAAGTAGATCGCGCCCACAGCCTAGGAATAAATGAAGGTGACCCAGATTATTGGATTATAGAAAAAGCCGAATCTCGTTGCGAGCAATACACTGGAGCTGTTTGTGCTCCCTGTACCATTTACACTCTAACCTGTAAACCATAACAACAATCTTCTTAATTCTCAAACACTTTTCTTAATAACATAAAAAATCTCATTACTTTCTTTAATAACTTTAAACTCCCACTTAAGCCGTTTACACATCATTTCTATCCATCCCCTACGCGGATAATTCATTCTTTTACCTGTAACTGTATAAGTTGGAAAACTAACTACTAGAAACTTAGCAGGAACTCTAGTCATCACTTCCTCACTAGCCTTATGTCCTTTCCCTTTGTCTAAAACATCTGTGACCTTAAACATCAGACAAACATCTACTTTTCCCATCTCTTCAATCTTTGCCCAATGCAACATATCTAAAACTTCTGCTTCACCAAGAGCCCCCAGAAAATCCAAATACTTTCTAATCATCCAAATCTCTTCATCAGAAATATCATAGGCATAATACTTTCCTTTAAAATCCATAAATGGAATAGAAAACGGATTTAAACCACATCCTAAATCCAAGATTCGTTTAGGCTTTCCTGTAATCTTAAACAATTTCTTATACAAGTCTGGATAAAAATCTACCCTTTCCTTAGTAGAAGCATGGGTTTCTAATATTTTCTTACTTCCTTCTAAAATCTCTTTTTTCTTCAACAATTCTTCAAGATAAGCCCTTCTCTTCTCTACATTAGTATGGACCTGAAATAACCCATGAACCTTACGCAACTCCTCCCGCACTCTTTTCACAACTTCCTTATACAAAGAATTTCTCTCACTAAATTCTCCTTGTAAAAACTTCTTCATATCCTGATTCTTCTTCAAATAAGTATTCAAATTTTTCAAAACAAAAGAATCATCAATTAACTGAAACTCTTTCTTCTTTTTAATATCTTTAATCAACTTCTCAGTTACTTCTTTATCCATATCTAACAATTAAATCAACTACATATAAAAACCTTTTTAAACAACTAAAAAAACATAACTTCAATGAAAAATAAATGGGAGAAAACCAAACAGTACGGTAAGAAAACTTGGCACTTTATTTGGCATGATGATTCTGCAGGGAGTTGGATAGCAAACATCATTATCGCGTTCTTAATTATTCGTTTCTTAGTCTACCCACTTTTAGGAGTTATTTTCGGAACATCTTTTCCTATAGTTGCAGTAATCTCAGAATCAATGGAACACGGTTTACATAACCAACAAATCTGTGGCCAAACTTTAGAAGAATTCCAAGAATCTTTTGATAATTATTGGGAACAATGTGGCCAATGGTATGAAGAACACAATATTACTAAAGAACAATTCCAAAAATTTCCTTTAAAAAAAGGTTTTAGAAAAGGAGACATAATTATCATCTGGCGTTCCACTTCCAAAAACACAGACATAGGAGATGTATTAGTATTCCAAGGAAATAAACCTCAGCCAATTATCCATCGGGTTGTCAACAAATGGGAAGAAGAAACTACTTATTACCAAACTAAAGGAGACCACAATGCTGGCAGTATCACTGGAAACTTTGGAGAAACTAAAATCAACCAACAAAGAATCTATGGGAAAGGAATTCTCAGAGTCCCTTATTTTGGCTACATCAAAATATTATTTGTTGATGCTGTCAAACCATTGGGCATTAATATTCAGAGATAGGGCTTCATTTTTCCAATAACTAAAGAAGACAAAGGCTTCAGAAGTATCAAAATTTTCAAAAAAATTTCAGATACCTTTTTAAACAAACCCTTTAATCTAATAGAAATTAAATAACTAATAGACGTAGGTAATGAAAAAATGTTTTGTCCGAAATGTAAATCAATTTTAAGACCAAAAGAAAAAGCTGGAAAGAGAATTCTCTGGTGTTCTTGTGGCCATAATTCTGAACCGGGAGAAGAATCTCCTGAACTTAGAGAGAAAATAGCAAAAACTGCCAAGATCGAAGTCATGGAAAACGTGGAAACCAATCCCAGAGTAGAAGCTGATTGTGCTAAATGCGATAACAAAGAAGCTTTTTATTGGACTCGTCAAACCCGCGGAGCAGATGAACCAGAAACTAGATTTTTCAAATGCACCAAATGTAATCATACTTGGAGAGAATATTCATGATTTCGTTTCATGAAGCTCACCAACAATTGTTAAAAAGTATTATCTTCAAAGATTGGAAAAGTAATCACGATTCCAGTTACTTATCTCACTTCTATTGTCAAGTTGATTCTAAATTAAACCAGACCACTTCTTGGGAACTTGGTTTTTATCTTCCCAAAGAAGATAAAATAACTACTTTTATTGTTGCTCAAGAAGTAGCCATCAAAGCAGAAGATGAAGTATTTAAGAAAGAAGGCACTGTGGATGAACTTCCTTTAGAAGAAGTCAAAACTACTTTAACTGAAATTTCCCCAATTATCCAAGAACTTCTCCAAAAGGAATATTCTAAAGAGATCTTTCTCACTGGATTCTTAATCCTTCAAAAATATCAAGGACAAACTATGTGGAATGTTTCCTTTGCCACCAAATCATTAAATATTGTCAACATAAAAGTAAACACTCAAAATAAAGAAGTCATTTCTCACCAATCCATCAACTTCATTGAGCAAAAAGCCTCATAAACCCTTTCTTTTCACTATTGAAAATTAAACAACCAGTAGTAAAACTGTTTTCCATTTCTGGAGTGGTATCGGCTTGGAGACTATATTTTCCAATTCAACATTATTTATATACTCGTTCGTTTTCTCTTTTAACATCGGTAGATGTTTGTTAAAAAGAGGTGATAGATGACTTTCTTTTGAGCAAAACCTCTGTTTAACCGACGACAAAGAGGTGAAAAAAATTTCCAAAAAAATTTCCTACAAAGCTATGATATCTTCTAAAACACTTGATACTTTTTTCAAAAAAGAAAAAGTCGAAGAAGAAGAATAAAGCTTAAAATTAAACATATTTTCTTAACTCAATAAAGTCCTATAAAATTCTCTCGCCTGTTCCTTAGAATGTTCTAACGTTTTCCCCGCATCCATTTCCTTGATATCGGTTCCCACTCTTGTAAAGATGTTTCTAAACTCTTCACCATCATAAATCTGTTTAGCCTTCAATTGGAAATCCAAATTTTCAAATTGACAATCGTCATCTTTATCTCTAGCTTCTACTCTTCGAATAACTTCGCCCACATCCATAATTGTTGGCATAACCAAGAAATCAAAAGGATGTTGATAACAAAAAGCATTTCCAGGTATCTTCAAAATATCTTCCATAGAAAAATCTCTTCCTTCTTCTAAGGCCATTAATTTCTGATAAACTATACTTGTAGAAAAACTTCTACTTTGGTAAACATCAATCCCTGCATTCAAAACAGGCAATACTAATTGTTCATATAAAATTCTTCTATCCAAGGCATAGGCCTCTGCCACGGCCTCCGGACTATAATGTTTTCCATTCTTAATCAATTCATCTCGAATATATTTTCCCAGCCCTACAAAGGTAGGTTCAGAAGTAACAACAACCCCATAATTTCCAATAATCTCAGAAACATCAGGATACTCATTTTTTTCTTGCCAATATTTATTAGCATCAAAAACTCGCTTACCTTGCTTAATGGCCTCAGAAATAAATTCATCAAGAAATACTCCTTTGCCCACACCATCTAATCCATCAACAACAACAAACTTCCCCTTCATCTATAAACTCTCTCTTTAATCTTATCAAACTCATGCTTCCCACCCAATAACATTGTAGTTGCTGGAGCAAGTTCTTTAGCCCCAATAGACATCGCTTTAGCAGTCTCCCTAATATCCCACTGGGCATGTGCATCTTCTCTCAACCGTGAAAAATGATACAATTCTCTCATATTCATCCCCACCAATACTTGGCGTTGATGAGCATTAGTTAAACCATACTCTCCCAATCTCGGATTCTCTGGATGATTCTCTTGAATTTTTCTATAAAACTCACCAGTTTTTCCACCTACCAAATCCAAGAAATCTCCTTTTCTCCCTATTGCTTCAATAGATTCTGGAACCACCACTCCTAATTCTGGATTATAATCTCCTACTAATTGTGTACATAACCGGTGTCTTTTCAATTGCGCATAACAACTTGAAGATACAATTAAATCAAATACCATCTTCCCCATTTCAAACTCTCTTGGAACAGAATCAAACTTTCCTAAATTCTTCAACACATCTCCAATATATCCTTCTCTTTCGTGAGGAAAAGCTAAATCACTAATCGCCATCGCTTCTGAATAACTAAATTTTGGTTTAGAACTTTCATAAATTAATGCTGCCATTATCGCTATGTCTGGATCATTTCCTTCAACATTAACAACCCTTCCCTTCACCAACCTAGGAGACTTATTTCCAAAATCCATTCTCCTCAATAAATTCTCAGTAGCTTCAATTCTATCTGTTCTTCCTTTCTCAAAAAACTTATCTTCTAAAGTTCCGCCCTGTGCTTCTAAAAACAATTCTTCATCAGCAAGAATAATTAATGAAGGGGCAACCTCTTTAGCCTTTTCATATAATCTCTCACCCAAATCACGAACCTCGGCCAAGTGATGATGTTTTAACCTTCTCAATGTATGCTCTAGTGCTCGAGCATTGGCAGTATATCCTAGTTGTCCTTCTGTGGCCAAACTAAGGACGTATCTTGCATCTTCTTTTGCCCAACCTTGTAAGGTTCTCCTTTCATTCCTATCCTTCCACATCTCTGGATTAGCTTCTCGTTGATATCGCTCTAACTCAGGCAGAACTTTAAAATAAAAATCATTCTGTTCCCCAACTAATTGATTAAATAACTCTCTTTCATCAGCAGTAAACTCTGTAGGCATTACATAATCTCCATCCAAAGTAATATATCTCTGAGACTTTTCTGTAAACCCCACTCCAATTCGATGTTGTTCTAACGCTTCAATTGCTAATCTAGAAACACCCAACACATCAAAATTAAAAACTGCATGTTCAGCAACAGAATGATGACCCAATCCAAATACAATTGTTTTGGCAGATTTCTTCGCTTTAGCCACATCTTCTCTAGCTACTGCCCTCAATTCATTTACTGGCCGAGAATCCCTACTAATTCTTGCGTAAGCTGCAGAAATAGTTTCTGGGGTCAAAGCTTCTGGAGAAACCTCTTCTCCACTTACCAATTGATTGATAGTTTCATTATCTAAATTATATCCTGCGAGAATAATTTCCATCATACCTACCTCCTTTCATCAACAAATATAATTGTCCTTACATTTAAATTTATTTACTCACCCCAACCTAGCTATTCTAATATCTTCTTTTCCATCATCACAATCATTTTAAACATCTTAATCTCCAAATAAGTATGATTATTGGAATCACTGGATTGTATGCTTCAGGAAAAGACGCCGTAGCAGAATTCCTTCAGAAGATGAACTTCTATCATGTTTCCTTTTCAGATATCCTAAGAGAAGAATTAAAGAAAAAAAGAAAAAGAATTACTCGAGATAATTTAATCAAAGTCGGTAATGAATTAAGAACTCAATACGGGTCTGATTTCTTATCTAGACTAGCTCTAGAAAAAGTAAAAGATGGAGAAAATCATGTTTTCACTTCTATCCGAAACCCTTCTGAAGTAGAAAGATTAACTGAAAGAGAAGATTTTATTTTAGTAACTGTTGTTTCTCCTGAACGAACTCGCCTTAAAAGAATAATTAAAAGAAATCGTGAAAGCGATCCCAAAACGCTAAAAGAATTAAGAAAAAAAGAATCTCTAGAAAATTCTACTAGCCCTAATGGCCAACAATTAGAAAACGTAGGAAAGATGGCCAAAATTACTCTTAACAACGATTCTACTTTAGAAAAGCTAGAAATCAAAACAAAAAAACTTGTTGAAGATTGGCTTTTCAAATTACAAGACAACCGTCCTTCTTGGGATGATTATTTTATGAGTATCGCCGAAACCGTAAAACAAAGGTCTAATTGTATGTGTCCCAAAAAAGGAGCCCTCATTGTAAGAGACCGACAAATTCTTTCTACTGGTTATAATGGTACTCCCAAAGGAATAGATCATTGTACTGATGGCTCTTGTCAACGTTGCACTTCTAGACAATTAGGCAGGGTAAAATCTGGAGTATATTCTGAACCATGTATCTGTGCTCATTCAGAAGAAAACGCCATCGTTCAGGCTGCATACAATGGCACCTCTACTAAGGATGCAATTATGTACACAACCTTCACTCCATGTATTAATTGTGCTAAGATGGTCATCAACGCAGGCATCAGAGAGGTTATTGTCAAAGTTACTTATCCAGATGATTTAGCAATTCAACTATTGAAAGAAGCCAACGTAAAATTAAGAATTCTTGATTAAACCTTGTTTATAATTCTCAAAGTTTTATTTCTACTCCTCAACCCATATTTAATCTCCACTTCCATCCCGATCTTTTTCTTAAAGAATTTAACAATCTCTTTGTTTGCTTTCCCTTTCTCAGGAACTTCCTTCAAGTAGAGTTTCAACTCTCCATTAACTTCCTTCAACTCACTTTTACTAGAATTAGGAACAACTTTAATCTTCAATAATCCTTCTTTAATGTATCTTTCCATCTCCAAATAATACGTTTACCAAATAAAGCCTCATCCAAGCTAATAAAATGAGGGTTACAACAATGTTAATCACCAAACCCAACCCTTCATAAGTCCTAAAAAAGTCCTTAAAGAGTACAAATATTACTCCAATTAGAGTAATGGTTCCTACCTGTAATAGAAATACTTTATAAAAATCTCTAAACTTTTCTTTTATAATTCTTAACCCTGCACCAACACTCTCCCAAACCTTGTAACTCTTCACAAAATGCCAATACACTAGGAACAAGTAGTTTAAGAAAAAGAACAATCCAATTAAATTAATAATTAAATTAGCTGGTTCTAAGACATACAAATTAGTAGTAATCCATTCTAATAGTCCCATCAAAGCCAACCTTATTATAACAAACCCAAAAAAATAAATGATTAATGGAAAAATTAAAAGCACATTCAAACCATTCCACTTCCAATAATTTTTATTAGAAAGTTTTCTATTAGTAATCTTATTCCAAATCAAAGATTTAGATAATGAATAAATGAACAAACTAATTAGTAATATTACTATAGTTCCAATCAAAAAAATTAATACAAAAGATTGCATACTTCCTGAAAGCGCTTGTAACTGATCTGCAGTAGAAGAAACTATCATTTGTTGGAACTGTTCTGGATCAATTCCTTTTGCTATAACATCTCCTTTAATTTCAACTAACCAATAAAACGCTTTAAATAAACCAGCGATAATTACAACTGCCAGAACATCAACTAATAAGGTATAAACAAAGGTTCTCTTTAATTGAAATGAATTTAAATATTGTCTCCAGAACTTCTTCATTTTAACCCTCTTACTTTACACACTCTCCTTCTAACCCACAATATTCTCCAGGTTGCTTTGGTGATACGCCCACAGTATCTCCTTGTTTCAATTCAGTAGCTTCTGATTTTTTAATATCTGTACAAATTGGTCCAATACTCCGGTGAGCACCTTCACCTTTCCAAAAATACCCAGTATTAACGGTTTGAGGTGCATCTCCCCAAACAATACATACTTCTTGATAGAAAATATCTCCAGTATAATCTACAATAATCTCAGGATAAAGTTCAGAACTAATATGGCCTACATTTAAACTCAAAGCATCTTTAGTTAACTCTTGTGTTGCTGCATCTTTATATACTAATTGACCATCTTTATCTTTGATAGTTCTCAGTTCAATATTAAATGTAATTGCGTCTTCTCCACCTTCTTTCCTCATGGAGGTAAACTCTTCATCTCTTGGAGCAGTAACTCCCCAAGTAATCTTATAAAAATAACCATTGGCACCTTCAGTATAATCTTCATCTTCATAACATCTTAAATCATCTTCATTACAATATAATTCTCCTGGACAAACATAATCTCCAGTTTCTACTAACAATCCCTCATCATCCTCTTCTGTTTCTGCTTCACAAAACAAGAAACCTACTTTTGTTCTCTCTGCTTCTATATGCCCTACAAATTGATAGGTGTCTGAATCAGTTTTGATAATTCCTACACTTTCACTTCCATCAGCATCTTCTATTGGATAAGAAGCTTCACAAATGGCCGAAGTCCAAGAATCTATTCCCAAATAATTCTGAGTAAAGAACGCATCTACATCATTTATCCAATCTTGATACCACTCAACTTGATAAGCTAAACCATATGCATTATATTCTCTTAAACTAGCAGCAGCATCTGCAACCTTTGCCCAACCATAATCAGAATCCCAAAACTCTTCTTGTTTTGCATCTCTAATTTCTTTTGCTTTTATGATTTCATCCTCTGCACCTAAATCCTTAGCAGTTTTAAGTGTAGGATTATTTGAACTACAAGTTCCCACTTTACAATAATTATCACCTTTTGGAACCCAGGATCCTTCTTCAGATCCTGCATATACATTAATTTGATTTACTTCTCCTGTTTCATAATTAACTTCAGCAAATACCTCTGAGGTACCATACCCTTTAGGCCTACCTTTTAACCCTTCCTGTCCAACATGATAAAAAATTGTCCCTTTATCACCATCTTTTTCAGAATACAAATAATCTTTATTATTAACGGTCTTATAAACAGCTGAATTCCCCTCTTTTCCATCTTTATCCCAACTTTTTATAGTTTTAGTTCCATCTTTATTGAAAACAGTTTCTGTTCTTGCACCATCTAAACAATCTCCGTCACAACTATGGATCATGGTTGTTGTTCCATCGGCAGTTGGGGAAACAACTAATTGAATGTTTCCTTGTTCATCCTTTAACAGGATTTCTGTAGGAGATCCTATACCTTGGGCATAATCCTTTCCATTATAATTAAATGACCCATCGGCATTTTCTATAACTTTATCCTTACCTAATGTCCAAGTTTTGATATATATTGGAGAAACCCCTGGTGTTGGAGAAGGAATCACTAACTCACTATATTCAAAACCATTTTCTTGTTTTTTCCAAGTAAGAGTTCCACCATTTCTGTATGTTATTTTATACACACCCCCACTCTCACTCACTCCAGTGGGCTCATATTTCTCAGATCCTTGTAATGCTTGTGTTGGAAGAGTAATGGTCTTACCATCACTACCTTTGAGTGTTGACTTACCTTTATTTGGCCCCTCAGTAAATTCCTCCCTCACCATTTCAGTGTCAGGATTAAAATAAACAGTTTTCGTTTCAGTTTTAGTACTCACTTCTAATTTTGTTGCATCTTTACTACCAGAAAGACTACATTCTGCATTAGTACACATAGATGTACAAGTAACTTTAAAGTCTTTATGGGCGTTATCACACGGCTCTTCTGCAATAACCATCCCACTAAACACAACCAAAAGTACAACCATTAAACTAATTAATCGTTTCATTTTCATTCCTCAATCAACGCACAATAACTTTGACCTATTGTTTCTTGCTGAGCTAATGCGGCCACAATCCCATTATAAATATTCCACATCTTTGCTAATATTTTAAATGCACTACATATTCCTGCTAAGGTTGAATTCACATCACATAATTTTTTACAAAAGTAAGACAATAAACTTATCGCAGTTCCTATCCAATCAGATATCAAACCTTCTAACAATCCTAAGATTATATCTGCAGTTCTAAGGAATGGTGCCATCTCCATTAGTTCTCCAACGAAATATTTACACCACATTTGTGACTTTAATTCATCACAAACAGTAGATGGAATTCCTGTAGCTACTTCATTTTCCAAACAATACACATATCTACATGTAATCTCTCTCATTTTGTGAATATTATAAATAATTCCAGGTAAACACAATCCCACTGTAGCAACCAATATATTGTCATTTAAATTACCTGCTTCATGTGGTTTCTTTCCCCCAACAGCAGTAGCACCCTCAAGAAAGTTAGTTTCAGTTTTATCAAAATTTAACAACAATAATGTATTGTACCAATCCAAAACCATCCCATGCCACGCTCCTAAGAAACTCAAGAATGTACCATCTCCTGCCTTTTCACTACAAGCTAAAATAGCTAAGATTCCATCAACCACATCTATTATTCCCCATAATGTTTCTTGGGCTTTAGTTCCAGTCTTACAAACTTTTTGTAATGACTTTTTAGTCGCCGGATTAGTATCTTCATAGAAACCAATCAAAACTTTAATTATATCTACAATCGCCAACAAATCTTTTATTGGCTGAACAACTAAATTATTAATATTATTCACCCAATCAATTACAGTTTGTACTTCATCAATCCAACTCCAAGCCCCACTTTCAGCAATGTCCCGGGCATCTTTAATCTTCTGTTCTAAATCATCTTCAAAAGATCCTGATTGAGTAAAAGCAAAAGGAACTTGTATTTCCACATCCTTCTTCTCCGCTACAGGAACAACTTTCTTTCCTACAGAAGAAAAGAATTTTAATTCACAAACATAATCTACGTAAACATAAGTAACACTTCCGTACTGTTGTTTTTCTTCAATCTGGTCTTCAAAATAACTTGCTCCATCAAACGGATCCATTTCTAATATTAATTCTGCATCTCCAGTATCTGGATTAAAAAACAAATATTCCTTGGAATGATAATTAAAATCATCAGTTTCACATTTTCCAACTTCTACATTTTTTAATGTAGCAATATCAGAATCAAATTCTAAATCAAAATTAATTCTTGGTTTAATTAAATTTGTAACTCCTATATCAATAAACCCACTAGTTTTAGGTTTACTCACTGTCCAGAAATCCGGATCAGTCTCTTCTTGTAAACCTAAAATCTCTAAATTACAAGTTATCTTAGCTCCGCCATCAATCACAGCACAACTAGCAGCATTACTTTTCCCAAAAACTTTATCTTTCTCCTCACCAAAACTAGGAACACTTACCGGATTCCCCGCAGTATCCGTAACCTCAAAAACAATTTCTGCTTTAGTCGGACCACTTCTTATCTGCTCTAATTCAACAGTACACTTCCACTTTAAATCCTCTTGTTGACAGTAATTACTTTCATCTGCTTCAAAGTAACCATCAACATATTGATCAGGAATCTCTGTGTACAAATCATTAACATCCATATTTAATATTAATCCATTATCTTCTTCAATATTCATCTGGATTTCTAAAATATCTCCACTATGGAAGAAATCCTGCGCCCCTAAATCAGAGATACCTCTAATCTCTAAACTTTTCAACTCTGGATCCATATCATCTAAAAAAACCTCAATTTTTTCTACATAATCATTCTTATTTCCTACCTTATCTGCATAAAATGAATTCAAAAACACTTCTTGTCCTTCATCATCATTAAACTTATTTGCTGAAACTGAAATCTCTTCCCAAGCACATTCCCATTCAGAACTCCCTTCGGAAGTTTGGTTACAAGAACTAGCCACCACTGAACTCCCACTACCAATATTAGAAAAATCACCCTTAACACTATTGGCATCCATCCCACTCTCACTCTCAGTAAACACGGCTACAAATTCATTCTTTCCTTCACCAACTAAATTCGCACCCAAATAATTTACTTTAGTTCCAAAAGAAACTAATTCAGGAGCAGTTTGATCTAAGGTTAAACTTTTACTTCCGGAATAAGTTGCCTTATTTCCACTATCATCAATAGCCACAATCTCAAAAGAAACTGATTCTTTGGTAGAAAACTCCACACTTTCTAATTCACAACTATAAACTCCTTCTTGGTCATCAAAATCACAATCCATTTCCTCTTCTTCAAGATCCATGTCAACTGAATCAATGTAAACAATCTCCAAATCACTTTCCTCAGTAACATTAACCAAAACATCAACATATTCTGTTTGTCCTACAAAACCTTCTTCCGCACCAACAAAAACAACACTATTTCCATCAATCTCTGGGGCAGTAAAATCAACACTTAAAGGCACTGAATCACTAGTAGTAGTATGTCCAAAAACATCTTTAGCTCTTATCTTAAAATACTTCACTCCTGAATCTCCAGAATCATAATCCATAAGAATATTATCATTATGGCTGCACTTACTATCAAATTGAGTGATTGTTTCAATAACTGTAGCACCCTCAATTATCTCAATACTGCCTAATTCATAACAAGGGAAAGGATCAGTGATAGTAAAAACCACTTGTATTCCTTCACTTTTCTGAGCAAACAAGGCCGTTAAAATTTCCGGACCTTCTTTATCTATCTTAATACTATCTTTATCAGAAGTAACTTGTTCATCGTTGTTATCAAATAATAAAACTTCAAAAATATGTTGACCGGAGTTAGCAAACCCTTGACTAAAATCTTTCTCGATCGAACATTCATGCCCCCCAATACTAGTGGCACAAGAAGAAAAATCAAATTTTTGCCCAGCAATCTTTAATTTAACCATTTCTGGAGAAACTTCTTCACCGTCATCTAAATTTGCTATCGCTTTAACAGTCCAAACATCTCCTTCTCCATCTAAAAAACCACTTAATTTATCAGTACCATGACTTTGTGCTATATTTACATTCGCAGCATATACCTCTGCAGAATAAATAGGCAACATAATTATTAAGGCAGCAATAAAACAACCTATCACTTTCAAGTATTCTTGTTTGCCCCAATCCATTTTAAATTTATTAAATTTCAATTTCATTTTAATCAGCTAAACTTTGGTTTCAATGCCAACCACATCTTTGGTGTTTGACTCATTTCCACAATATCTCCTAAAACTTGTAAATCTTCAATCACTCTTTTATGTTCCTCTTCAGGAACATCAAGGATATTATATCCCAATATATAAAATGTAACTTCTTCTGCACCATACACTTGTTCAGGTTTAATCTTAAGATAATTAGCCTTTTCATCCCAGAGAACCTGCCCAGAAATACTATTTTCTATCCAAGTTGCATCTAAATTAAAACAAGTATTGTCATCACAACGTTTTTCTTTAGGAATTAAGAATCCTTCATCTAATTTAATGGTCCCAGTAACACTATATATTCCGGGGACCAATTCTATCTCAGAAACCACTACTTCTTCTCCTTCAACTTCGACCTCTCCTTTAACAGAACCATAAGTAAGAAAGTCATCATTAAATAACCCTTCTTCTAAATCTCCAACCCTCTTTAAAGTAATAGTTGCAGTTTCTGTTTCTAACAAATCTACTGGAGTATTAGTAAAGTACCAATTATGGTCCCCACCTAAAAATTTAGAAGTATATGAAAAAGAAGGATCATTATCTACAAATAGGGAATTAACATAACACTCTGTTCCCTCGTAATAATCATATGTTCCATCATATGTCCCATCGTCAGAGTAAACATATGTTCCCTCGCCATAATCAATACACTTCCCCATATTAACTTTTTTAACATTAACTTTTATCTTCTCTTTTTTATGCATCTCAATCGGTTCTCCAGCAGGATATAGCCTGGCCTTCTTCCCTCCTTTAAACAAATAAGTATCAATTGGGATTTGTATTCCCAAATATCCTTCTTTATCTAACCTTATTACTCCTCCATAAACTGCAGGATATTTACTCTTATGCACCCCACTTACAGAAGTCGCTCCCATTAAACAATTATCAAAACCAGGAATTGTAAACGTAACCTCTACTCCAGATAAGGGCATCTTTGTACCACTATCTACCATCTTCAATTCTAACTCCCCTGCATCAAATTTATCTTCGTCACAAACCATTGGCTCAGCAAATCCACCAATTGGTGGAAAGGCAACACTCTCTAAATCTACTGCGTTATTATCTCTAATGTTGGCCTCTAAGGCAAAAGTAAATCCAAAGCCGTTTCCACTTAATGCATCTTCATCATAAATAGTAATTAATACTGGATAACTAACATCATATTGGTATTTGTAGCTTTGCATTGTAAAATCAAAATAAGAATTTTTTACGGTAAACGTTTTTGGGCTGATTTTCTCTCCTGTATTCAAATCAAAATAAGGGTCCCAATGAAAATAATCAAAATTAACATTTAATCCCTGTGCTTGAGGTACAGGAATAATAAATTTGTCATAAATGCCCTGATATGTCTCACTAAGTTTCGAATCTGGGTAATCATAAGTAACAAAATTATCGCTTCCATAAGTTCTAATCACAGGGACATTGGCAGACAAAATATTCTTAAATTTCTCTTTAACCGCACTTTTTGTCCAAGAAATAGTATTAAACTTTTCTAAACTCAATGAATAAGTAGGGGGAAGGGCATTTACATTGGCACTTCCATAAAGGCTAATTAACTCTAATCCTTGGTTCTCCAAAAAAGTAGTGTTTTTCTCCATTTCAAAAATTTCTTCAGCAACGGCATACATCTGCTGTAACTTCAGAGGTATCTGTACAAAGAAATCTTTGATTGCAGTATCCGAACTCCCATGAGAAATTTCTAAGGGATGTGCTATTAATATATTAACACCTATTGGGGTTATTGTTGTTATTGCCTCAAAATCTCCTTCTTTAATTACAAAACCCATTTCTTCTTTGAGAGCAGAATATTCATCCAAACATTCAGGCAATTTTTCTTCTAAGTATCTAGCCAATTGTGATTCTACACTCATTTCAGAATTTTGTGAAGAAAACTTTAAATCTGGTTTCAAAGCAACAAGGGAATATTGTCTTGCATCGTTAGGAGCATTATTATGTAACCAATAAGGAATCTTTAAACCCCCCAACAAAATCCCGTCATAATCCGTTTGATCAACATCAGAAAACTCGCCAACCAAATCAGGATAAATATATCCACCTTGTTGACCCAGAAGAAGTAAACCTTTTCTCGCCACATCCTGAATACAATCTTCAGTATATGTCTGCACCGGCTCAAACTCTTTTGGTAATTTTTCCACTACTGGAACTTCAGCAACCTCAAATTCTTCCTTAGCATCTTGCCCATAAAGAAAGATTCCTATTCCTGCAACTGCTAGAATCAGAAACCCAATAATTATAAAAATCGTAAGTTGACCTCTTTTATTCATCTAGTTACCCTCTTTTTATTCTCTTAAGTAAATTTTATTTATATATAAAGGTTGCGTTTTCTATCAGGATAATTAGTAGTAGAAACTATAACTACTAAGAAATAATATTAAGAAATTCTCGATCCGTCTTTCAAACCTTTAACCAAAACATCTTCTGTACTTGTTTTCAATTCCTTACTTTCATAAACAACCTTTCCTTCATTAACTAACATTTTAATTTTTTTGAAATCATCAAAAGTAATCTGTTTTTTATTATTAGTAAATCCTTCAAACTTAACTTCATCACCAACAACACTTTTTTCAACGTTAAGCAATTCAACTCTTTCTCCATCATCTCCAACTAAAATCATTGCTTCACTTTTCTCTCCACGTAATTTTGCTGGTTTCATATTTATAACAAAAACTGCTTTCCTCCTCTGTAACTCACCAACAGTCAAATATTTCTTCAAACCAGCAACAACTTGCCTCTCATCATCCCCAAAATCTACCTTTAATAAATACAACGAATCAGCACCTGGATGATCTTTAACTTCTTTTACCAATCCAACCTTCATATCTAATGGAAAAACCATTGACTGAGGAACCTTCTCAATCTTATCAACTAATATCTTAACTTTCCCCAACTTTCCGGTAAAACCAAAACTTAAATCAGAAAACCCTAACTCTTTAACTCCTAATTGTTTCTCTACTGAAGCAGAAAACTCTGGTAACACTGGTTTAATCAATATTCCTAAGACCCTAACTAAATTAGCACACCAAGCTACCTTCCCTACACTCCCTTCCTTATTCTTCCAAGGCTCGGCTTTTTGGAAATAACTATTACCTAAATCTGCAATTCTCATAATTTTATTAATTGCATCTTTATACTCTAAAGAATTATAACCTTCTTTAACCTCTTCAATTAACTCCAAAACTTCTTTCTCTAACTTCTTTTCTTCAACAACATCTTTAACTTCCCCATTATAATTCTTATCAATAAAACTTAACGTACGATAAATAAAATTTCCTAGATTTCCTACTAATACATTATTGACAGAGGCCTTAAAATCTTCAAAATCAATATCAATATCTACCAATTTCTTCCCTAATTTGGAAGCATAATAATATCTCAAACTTTCTGCAGAATATTCTTTCAAGAAATCCTTTGCAGTAAAAAAAGTCCCTCTAGATTTACTCATCTTCTTACCATTAACTGTGACAAATCCATGCACGGTTAATTTAGGAATTGGAATTCCTACTGCCATTAATATCGCCGGCCAAAACAAGAAATGAAAATAACTGATATCTTTACCAATAAAATGATGAACTTTTCCTTTGTACCAATAGTCTTCCCATTCACATTTTCCTTTAGCAACTTTATCACAATAATTCTTAGTGGAAGAAAGATAACCAATTGGAGCATCTAACCACACATAAAAATATTTCTTCTCTCCAGTTTCCTCTTCAGCACCAGGAATTTCAAAACCAAAGTAAGGAGCATCTCTTGAAATACACCAATCATCCAATCCTTGTTCTAACCAACCTTTTAACCAGTTCTTTACTTCTGGTTGTAAATCAGCTTCTTCGGAGTTAATCCACTTCTCCAACTTTCCCGCAAATTTACTCAATTTAAAGAAATAATGTTCACTCTCCCGCTGCACAGGACTTTTTCCACAAAGAGAACATTTGGGATTAATTAAATCCACTCCCTTTAATACAACTCCGCAACTTTCACAAACATCACCATATTGACCCAAGGTAGTACAATGTGGACAAGTTCCTTTCACAAATCTATCTGGAAGGCTCCGAGCACAACTTTCACAATAAATTATCTTAATCTTTTTAGTATAAATCAAATTCTTTTCTTTCAACCGACTATAAAAAAGTTCTGCTAACTCTTTATTTTCAGGAGTATCTGTGTGATAATAATTATCATACTCAGCCAAATAATCAGAGAAATCTTTCTTCTGTTCTTTCCAAAACTTTAATGCAAACTCTCTTGGTTCCTTACCTGCTTTCTTAGCGTTAATTTCTACTGGAGTACCATGCATATCTGAACCACAAATATAAAGTACATCTTTTCCCAATAATTTCAAAAACCTAGCAAATATATCTGCTTGAATGTGTTCTAATACATGTCCGATATGCATCTGCCCATTAGCATAAGGTAAGGCCGCAGTAACTAGGTTCTTAGTTCCTTCCATTTTAACAAACATAGAATCTCAATTTATATAAATATTACTATAGAAAGAAACTCTTAATTCTCGCTTGGATTACAACCAGGAAAATAAAACAACTTACTTCCTTCTTTTTCTTTAATGTCCGTTTTCCTTCTATTATGTTTTACTGGCGGCGTTAAACTCTTCTTTCTTTTCCTTTCAATTTTTTCCTTTTTTAAAAAATCTGGGATCTCTTTTCCCCTGTTTGCTTCGTAAAGAAGACCCAATCTAAATTCTTTCTGATGCATAAAATATTCTCCAGGGATTCTTCGAGTATAAGGAGAACCCATATTTCTTAATAAAAAAGCAATTGCTGGAGGGATAGCCTTAATAGCCAAACACCTCCCCAAAATATCTTGCATCTTCAACAAATAATCTTCATAACTTAACCGATTAAAACTAGAATTATCTCCCAATTTTGGCCTAAGATAATCCCCTTTTCTTATAATATAAAGGTTTAGTTTCCCTTCAGCCGATTCCAATTCCTCTCCAATTACTCTTAAATCATCATTCATTCCCACAACATCATCAATACTTAATTTCAATAAATCTTGAAGGGGGGTTTTTCGATATTCTTCCATCTAGATAATTTAAGGCAAACATTATTTTTAAATCTTATTAAGAAAAATAGAAAAAAATGAATTAATAGTATCTAAATTAAAAGTAAATATTGAAGATAGATATGCTCTTTAAATTACTTTTTCTTCTTAATCTTCTTCAATTTCTTAGTAATTGGAATATTTGCTCCGCAATGTTCACATTCAATAAGATAAGCATCTACTCCCTTAAACCTCTTCCTTCGATATACAGTAGTACCTTCCCCTTCCTTATTACATTCTGGACAAGTATATTTTGCTTCCAAAGTTAAAGATTCTTCATGTTCAACTTTTTCTTCAGTATGACCACATTCTGGACAAACATACTCGGTTGAACGAGACTTAACTTTTTTAGTCTTTGGATCTACTGGTTTACCCATCTTGGCCTTACCACACTTAGGACATTTTTTTCTATAAACCCAAGCAAGAAGCTGTCCATCTTCGTTTGCTCGGTTTGTAAAATATAAACAATCATCCATTGATTCAGGTATAATTAATTTCATTTTTTATTTCACCTTTATTATTTTATTAAATAACCCCATACTTTTATTAAGTTATTGTTTTTATAAATTTGATTGTAAAACCATTACCAATATGTTCTGCTGGATCACGAAAAAAAAGTTTATCTAATTCTCGTTCATTGTTAAAAATATCATTAATCTTATAAGAATTATCTTCATTATCATTATAATGTTTTAATAAGCCCAACAAATGTTTTTTAGAATAAATAAAACCGGGCAATTCTCCACCATCATTAGTATAACCAGAAGCAGTCGTGATAAAAATCTCCTCTTTATTTCCACTAAATAACATTTTCAAACGTTTTCGATCTTCCATACGTTCAGGCAAGTAATGATTTTTAAGAGAGAAGAAAACAACTTCAACCTGTCGCGCTTCAATAATTATTAATTGTTTATGTTTAAGAACCTTTGCAAATGATTTAACACAATCCTCTAACAAACTAAGCATCACACTCCCAATACCTTGGCCACGATATATTGATTTAACAAGACGGTGAGAAAGTTCCCAGAAATAAGTACCTTTTTCTATTTCTTTTTCTTGGTCATGGTCTATTCCCTTTTTTTTAACTTCATAATAAAAATTTGCTATTTCTTCACCAGTATTTTTCTCTAATTTAATCCCAAACTTTTTAGAACCATTAAAAAACCAAGCCCTAACTTTAAAATTAATATCTTTATTTACTTTAACAACAATTATATTTTCATCAAATTTTTCTTCCAAAAGAACATTTGCAGCTTTTATAACTTCCAGAATAATTCTTTTACTCCATTTAATTTTCAAGTTTTCCACAGGAACATTTTCATATTTAGGAGGAACATACCCATAAGATTTATACAAATCAGCAATGGAACTAATTTTTCCTATTCCCATTCCCTTAATCAAAGAATCCTTAACAGCTTCTTTTTCTAACTTTCCTATCTCTCTAAGAATCTCTTCAATCGCAGCAAGCCAATGAACCAAATCTTCGACATCTTCTTCCGATTCCTTCAAAAAAGACTCCAACTTTTCTTTTAATTCCGAATCTGAACTGTATTTAGCAATAAGTTTTTCTTCATCCTTAATTTTATTCAAATCTGTTTTTAATTTACCTTCATAAAACGAAGCTAAAGATAATATTTTCTTTTCGGCAACTTGAAGCTTGTTCAACAAATCTTCTTCTTTTCCTTTTAATTGTAAAGAAAGGTGCGGACCCATTTCCTTTAAACCCCCAATAACCTCTTTCTCATAACGATCGGCCTTTCTCTCTCCACGACCAATCCAACGCAAGATCTTGAAAGCTTTTCTTAAGTCTTTTCGCTCTTTTTCCCACATATCCTCTTCCTCAATCTTTTTCAATTGATCGAGCAATGCCTGAGCATAAGCATATTCGGCAGCAACTTGCAAAGTTGCATGTTTAACATCCTTCTTAAGACCTTTTCCACCATGATGTTCGAGAAATTCTTTAAACTGATCCATTTTACTATTCAAAGATATTTATAGATAATAAACTTTTCCATCTTAAGGAGTCCTTAATTGCTTTAATCGTTTAACCACTTAAACTTCTACATTCACAACAATAACTGAAACCTCTATTCTTTGATTAATAAATAAATATAAACTCTTTTCAAACATACCTTCGATTATGGAATGGGATCCCAAAAAGAAATTAGCTTATTGGTCAGAAGAAACTCAAAAACCATTCAGAAAACAAGCAGAACAATTATTATCGGATCTTACTCACAACCAATTAAGAGTAATCTTAATTCCTGCTCCAAGACCCCAATTCTCAGGCCATAAGGTCAGAGCAGTCGAATCAGTAAATCCAGAATGGTACCAAGAATTATACGCTTTTCACAAACATTTCAGAAGAGACCGATCAGAAAGAGCACTAGAAAGAATTGTTAACAACCAAGACCAAGATTTCAAGGAATTAAGAAATTCTTCCCTTCCTTACACCTTTTCATACGATCAAATATATAGGGATTTAATCTTCGACCGCTTAACCCAAGGGCATGAAGAAGAAGGTTATTATTCTCCCCCAAATAAAACAATCTGTCAGTTTTTTAATATTTCTTATTAGGCCAAACCATACTGAAAATATCGTTAAATATAGATAGGTAACTTTATATACAGTATATTCCTAAATTAAACCACCACAAATGAAAAAATCTCTTGTTGCTCTTGTCGCACTACTTTCTCTAGCTGGTTGTACAACAACTAACAGAACTGGCTTTGAATTTATGTACAGAAACAACCACACTTACCAAGGAATCAAAACAGAATCAGAAAAAGAAAAAATCCGTTATGGAATGGGTGTCCAAGTTCTCAATGCCGAACAGAGAGACATCGACCCAGGTACTGAAGAAATTCCTTTTATTGGAGAGGTTGCTTATGAAGGAAAAGTTCGCCATAATCAAGTAAACATCAGTCCCGAAATTCACTACATGCCTTGGGGAATAAAAAGAAACTGGTTTAACTTAGAAACAAGAGTTGGTTTAGGAACAGAAATCCAAATTGAAGCAGATACTTACACTTATGATATCGAAGCAATGGATGAAACCCATGATTTGGATGGACCAATTCTTGGAATAGATATAGACAACAACTTCTACTTATCCGGAATGGTTCTGGTGGATTTCTGGAAAGTAAATACTTACTTTCAAACCAGATTTGACCAAAACAAAGAATTCGGCTTCGTTGGTGGGGTAGGCCTAGTTTGGTAATTATTTAATATTTCTTTTCAATTCAATAGAAATGGCATTTCTTTGCACCCTTATATATCTTGGACATTCAGTAAACTCTAATTTATGTTCTTTACAATATTTAACAATTTTCTCCTTATCTTCTAAATCATCATAAGCAACTACCACTACAAAACCCAAATCATCTTTATACAAAACATCAAAACTTTTCAAATCCGCTATCACCAACTCTCTTTCTTTAAGTAAAAGATCAATTCGCTTTGGTAATTTCTTCAATTCCTTCTCAATAATTTTCCATTGTTTCGTATCTTCTAAAACTTCCAACTCCAACTTCTCAAAAACCTCTTCATTCTTACTGGAAATAAATCCCCCTCCTTTAGCTTCTACTAATTTCCATCTCCCAAAACTTCCCAAGATTACATCAGCAAACTTTCCATCACACAAATCTGTTCCAATCCCTCCAGAAGCATCTAAAACAACTAAACAACCATACTCTTTACAAACTTCACAAATTTCTTTCATTGGTTGTTCTGCAAAATATCCTCCTGGATTCTGATAAAGAAAAACATCAAACTCTCCACCACTCAATTTCTCCTTTAAACCACCAATATCAATTTTAGCATCTTTACAATCAACAAACTCAAACTTCAAGCCCATTTTCTCGGGATAATCTTTATATGTTAACCATCCCCCTTCTGAAGGCACCAATAACCCTTTCTTAACTAACCTTAATGCAGATCTAATCGCAGAATTTCCTCTAGTAACTACCTCTACAAAATCATGTCCAGTTAGTTCTTTTAACCTAGCAATTACCCTTTTTCTCATTAACCCTAGAAAACACCACTTTCTTTAAATTACTTTTTCTTCTTAACAACTTTTTTAGCTCTTTTCTTCTGCACTCTTTTAACAGTTCTAGCTACCTTTTTCCGATGCCTTTTATCTTTAAACGCAGCTTTATTAACAGAAAGATTATACTTCAATTCTAACACCAATCGATGCATTAATATTCTTTTCAACACAACTCCTTTTAATGTGTCTCCACTAAAAACTGGAATTAAACCCAAATCTTGTTCGGCCATAGATTTAAACGCAGTATAACAGTTATCTTTAACCTTCAATCCTTTGATTTGAGATTTAGGCATAACTAACTGACCAACTTTAATCCTATGTTGAACATTCAAACCCATCTTATCAATTTTCTTTAAATCCAACAAACCCATAAATTGCTTCCCTTTCATAATTACAAATACGTCTTGGTCAACATCATAATATTTTTTCAACGCTTGATCAAAATCAGTTTTGGAATCTATCTTAACAATTTTCTTTTCCATAACTTCCTTAATTGAAACATTTTTCAAAACCTCTTTAATCACAACCTGTTCATAACTAACTCCTGCAATAAAATACAAGAACCCACCTAGTAAGATAAACCAAACTCCATTTATAGTTCCAGTTACTAAACCAAAGATTCCCAGGAATATTAGCACCCCTGCAAAAAATTTCCCACCAGCGACAGCAATCCTAGTAGCTTTCTTTAAATCCTTATAGTGTGCGTAAAGAATGGCCCTAAATGCCCGACCTCCATCTAAAGGAAATCCTGGCACTAGATTAAAGATTGCCAAAATCAAATTTAATTGGTAAAGATAAAAAGATATTGCCGTCAAAAAAAAAGAACCATTAAATTTATACAACAAAAAGAAAACTCCTCCCAATAACAAAGAAAACAAGGGTCCAGCCAAAGCCATCTGTAATTCATCCATTGGCTTCATATCTTCGTCACCAATTCCCGCTACGCCTCCAAAGAAAAACAAAGTGATACTATCAACTCTTATATTCTTAGCCTTAGCAACCAGGGAATGAGACAATTCGTGTAACAGTACCGAAACAAACAACAATAATGATGCTGAAAGCCCCATCATCCAATACATTTTCTCAGATAAGTCTGGATAAAACTGGGGAAAAAAAGCTGATGAAAGGCTCCAAGCGAGCAGGGCAAAGATAAACCACCAAGAAAAATGGAGCTTTATGTCTATGCCAAAAATTTTGAACAATTTAGTAGAACCTTTCATCAAGACTTACAAATTATATATATGTTTAAAAGAATTTGTCTTCATTATAGAATAGAAAAAAAAAGAAATAAAAATTTTTGTTTGTGTTTATTCTGAAGAGTTTCCTCCACCAGCAGAACTGTTTGAAGATTCAGATTCATTAACAAATCCTCCACCTCCAGAAGAACTAGCTCCACCTACAACTCCAACACAACTCACATCAAATGGTGTTTGCACACAATTAGCATCTCCACAAGATTCTACAACGCCTAAGGTTTCGTTACCACAACTAGTCATACCAATATTTACAATTGCATTTAATCCATAATCGCAATTCAAGGTACTTCCCCAATCTTCACAAGCTTCTACACAAGCACCATCTTCACAACCTGTCCCTTCTGGACAATCAGTTCCACTACTACTTAAAGGCGGAGAATTGGGGTCTTGATCCATTACATCAACCATATTTTCCTCACAGTAAAATTCTACTACTTGGGTCGGACTTGAACAAGAATCTTCATTAATTATTATTGCCCCAGTTTCCAATGGACTTAAACCAGTAGTTGTTCCTTTTATGTTTAGGTTTTGTCCACCATCAGTATCAATACATTCAACTTCTTTTACACAAGCACCATCTTCACAACCACTTTCACAGGTAATCAGATCTCTAGCAATTGCCTTTCCACCATCACAATAATATTCTAATAATTTTCCTTTCCAACATTTATCTATAAATGAAGATGATGTTCGTGAACCTTTTGCTGAAACAAGCGTCCCTTTTACAAAAGGGTCAGACTCCACATCATCTGCCTTACTGCAAGAATCCACTAAATACCAGTTCAAATCACCATCTCCGTATGCTTGTCCCACTAATGCTATACCATTATTTTCTTCAAATATCTCCTCGTCGGGTAAGTCTTCACCAGGACTACATGCTACAATTAAAACAGAAATAATCAATAAACCAATCAAAATTATTTTTTTCATCTTCATCACCATATAATTTTTATAACCTAAAGAATACTTAAACCTTAATAAATATTACTAAAAAAAGAAAATTTATATAACTTAATAAGTTTACTTAAAAAACAAAAAGAGATTTTACTAGATGAAAACAATTAATTTAACTCACCAACAATACATTAAAGCAGGAGTTATAATTATAGCTACTTTACTGTTAGGCATTTTCTTATTCTTAATGATAAACAATTCAGAGAATCTTGTTGGAGAAGCTTCACGATCCACCTCGGTAGAACAAGGAACTTGGTTAGTATTAAGTTTAGAGAAACAAAGAAGTTCTTATCAAATAACCAAAGCAACCACTCAGAATTATAATAAAGAAAAATACAACAAATTCAAAGAAATTCTTCCTAGTCCAGAATTAATGGGTTTAGATTCAGAAATAATTGTTAAACAAACAATTAACAGAAAAACAACAACTATCTCAGAATCGTTTGCAAGTACAACGGCTGAAATCGCCGAATTATTTACTGAAGATAAAACTGAATTAATTGAATATAATGTTCAAGATAAAAACTTCTTACAAGTAAAAATACCCATTGATAATAAGATAAACCCAGATAAGCCATTAGAAATCATGCTTCAAACTCCAAACACAAAACAACAGATAATAAAGACAACCGATTTTAAAAAATGGACAAAATTATTACAACAAGCAAATCCAAACCTCATCACCGGAAGAGCAATAACTGCAGAAAATAGTTGCGATTTAATTAAAGCAATTTCCACCAATCCAAATATACATTCCAATAATGTTAATGATCTTAATAGAATTAACTTAATTTTCATTGGCCACAATTATGAGAACAAAAAGATATTCGTTGATTCTCTCCCATACTATCTAGATTTAAACGGTAAAGGAATAGAAACCTACACAGTTAATACAAACACTGATAAAACTGATGATCCTTTGAAAACTAGAGGGATTTTCCATTTCGTTCCCTTTAATGAAAACAAAGAAAAGTTTAACATTTGGTACGTTGACGAAATTCAAGAACCAAACAAGATAAAAAATAATTTTGAGGAACATTGTGCCTGTTTAGATCCACAAGTTACTGAAAAAGAACTGTTTGAAGAATGCGGATTAAATAACATCAAAATATTGTCTTTATGTGAAGATTATTGTGCATCTTATGGTGAAACAGATGGAACCGTTCTGGAACTATCCACTAAGTATGATAAAAAGTACAAATTTTATGAAACGAAAGATGATAAAGAGGTTAAAGAACTGAATCCACAGAAGATGCAAATAATCAGTCACGAGTTTGGCCATCTCTTTGGAGGTTTAGCTGATGAGTACGTTACTTCAGAAAACAAAGATAAACCACATTATCCCAATTGTTTGCCCAATAAAGAAATTGCTAAAGACATTTGGCAAGACATATTTCCTAATTTAGAATTTTATTATGGTTGTTCATATACAATGGAAAATGTTAGGATGTCAGAATTTTCTTTAATGCAATGGTATCTTTCAGGAGATTCATATGATCCAATAAGCCAGTTTCATCTTTGCTACAAAATATTTCAAGCTTACGGAGATGTTAATGGAGAATTCTGCGATGCAATATTCTTCAAAGAGTCTCAGCCACCAAAAGAAATCTGTAACAATAATTTGGACGATGATGGTAATGGTAAAACTGATTGTCAAGAAAAAAAGTGCCAAGAATTAGAATGTAATAATTTTATCAACGAAAATACGTTTGAACATTGGGAAGATGGTGAAATGCTTTACATGACTGTTGATACAGCTTATTGTGAAGACAATAAGGATAATGACTATAATGGAAAAACTGATTGCGAAGATGAAGAATGTTTTAGTGATCTCTGTATGGAGGTTTGTAATGATGGAAAAGATAACAATTTCAACGAATTAATTGATTGCGAGGATAATGAATGTACAGATTCACTAATCTGTGAGGAAATTTGTGGCGATGGAATTGATAACAACAAAAACCAAATAATTAATACTGATAGTCTGGAATATAACAAATGTTTAGATAAAAAAGAAAAATTCATGGAAGCTTATTGTTCCACAATGCCATTATTTGATAAAGCTTGTACAGAAAAAGGCGGGATTGGAGATTCTTGCAATAATAATGGAGATTGTTTTTGGCAACCAAAAGCTTTTGAAAAAGATTCATGCATTAATAGTTTATGCACAGCACATCCAGATATTTATGCGATTTCACCTCCACCAAAAACGTGTAATGATCAATTAGATTGCGATTATCCAGAATTATGTAAAGAAGTTGCATATGCAGGCATGTTTGAGGAACCCATTTGTCAGAAAATCAAAGAAAGTTTCAACAAATGTGTTGAATGTTTAGACCCAGATTGCAAATTCACAGAGGTTTGTAATTAATTATTAAATATTCAATAGAGAACTATTTCTGTATGAAAAATCTTATAAAAAACAAACAAAACTAAACCAAAATGGCCAATTTGTTTTGTAAAACTTGTGGATCTCTTCTCAGACCTAGAAAGACCCCCTATGGAAACTGGATGTCTTGTCCAGATGGACATTCCCAACCAGAAATAAATCAAGATGGTACAGTCGTTATAAAAAACACTCCTGCAAAAATAGTGGAAGTTGCCGATGACACCAACCTTCTAGCAGTCCACGATCATCCTTGTAAGAAATGCGGCCACAACAAAGCAGAACTACTTGAGATCATGCCTTTCTATTCTGACGAAGACAATACTTTCAGAATGAAATGTGGAAAATGTGGTGCCATAGAACAACTAGAAGGAAAAACAACATAAAAAATAAAAAAATTAACTAATAGTATAAGTGACCTCTTTCTTTCCTCCGGGATAGGCTTGGAAAAATATCTCATGTACATTCACAGTTATCCCATTACCAAAAGTAAAACTTTCTCCTTCTGTCAAGAAATCACTTTTGGAATTATCCATCATAATCTTAACCTCCCCATCTTCAATCAAATAAAGACTAATGTTATGTTCTACTCCTCCAACCGAAACTGCAGATTTCTCATTTATTACTAAAGTCCCATATTCTATACTTTCCTTTACTGTAGTTTCTTCAGTTCCAGTATCATTTGTCTCTTCAACAACTGGAGCAATCCCTTCAATCTGCTCATAATAAGGAGCATCTTCTAAAGAAGAATTCTCTGGCGCAACAACACATGCTCCATCTTCACAACCCCAATGACATTCTTTTTCATTATTCCAAGTACAACCTTCTAATCGATAAGCTTTAGTATAATTATTCTTGCAACCAAATCCTGCAGAACAAACCTTTCCTTTATTACATTCATTATCTTTACAACCAAGAGGACAATTAATTACTTCTTTATTCCAGCTACAATTGCTAGTCTGATATCTTTTATCTTTTGCATTCACACATTTCCAACCAGGTGTACATAAAGTAGCTTCTCCACCAGACTCTCCTCCTTCAACATTATCTACAGTTACTCCTTCAGTCTCATTACCTTCTGTTCCTTCATCAACAGAATTACAACCAACAATAAAGATAGAAACAATAACTATTAAAAACAAACATAATAAAATCTTTTTCATCATAATCACCTTTTTATAAAAAGAATAAAAATAAAGAGATATATAAAATTAACTCAACCTTTCACATTTCCAATTGGTGTAAACTTAACAACCTTTTTAGTAATACCAATATCATGTAATGTTTGGGCAACACTTTCGATGTCCTTATACGCACCACCAGCTTCTTCTGCAAGACCTTTCATGCTAACACCATGAACATAAATCCCTTTCTTCAACATGCTTTCTTGTAATTCTTTACCATCAAACTGTTTAATCGCTGCTGATCGACTCATTACTCTTCCAGCGCCGTGAGCAGTAGATGCAAAAGTTTCCTGATCGGCTTTATCACTTCCAACAAGCAAATAAGAACCGGTTTCCATACTTCCTGGAAGAATTACTGGTTGACCAATAGAAGCATACTTCTTAGGGATATCCATAGAACGAGAAGGACCAAATGCACGAGTAGCACCTTTACGATGAACAATCAATTCCTTCTCTTCACCATCAACAATATGCTTTTCTAACTTAGCAATATTATGACAAACATCGTAAACTAGTTTAATTTCTGTTTCAGGACCAAATACTTCCTTAAAAACTTCTCTAACACGATGCATAATTACTTGCCTATTAACAAAAGCCATATTGGCAGCACAAGCCATTGCAGAGTAATATGCCTTGCCATCAGAAGAATTCATTGGAGCACAAGCCAATTCTTTATCTAAAACTTCAATATTATATTTAGGCATAGCTTCTAAGAACTGTCGCATGTAATCTGTTGCAACTTGATGACCAAAACCACGAGAACCACAATGAATCATTAAACATATTTGTCCGACTTTATTAATTCCCATTATTTCGGCTGCTTCTTTATCAAGAATGTTTCCTTCTTCAACAACTTGAATTTCTAGGAAATGGTTTCCGCTACCTAAAGTTCCAATTTGGTCAAAGCCCCTCTTGATTGCTTTTTCAGAAACATCTTTTGAATCTGCCCCGGGTAAGCAACCAGAACTTTCTGTACTATCAACATCGTCTTGAGTGGCATAACCATTATCCAAACACCAGTTAGAACCTCGAACCATAATTTCTTTAAACTGATCTTTAGTTATTTCCACGAACCCTTTACGGCCAACTCCAGCAGGAACTTTATTGAAAAGTGTATCTACTAACTGTTTGATTTTTGGTTTAACTTGATCTACTGTTAAGTTCGTTGTAACTAAACGAACTCCACAATTTATATCAAAACCCACCCCACCTGGAGAAATAATTCCACCTTGTTCTGGATCAAATGCAGCCACCCCACCTATTGGAAAACCGTAGCCCCAATGGCCGTCTGCCATACAACAAGCATACTTTTGAATTCCTGGCAATGTAGCAACGTTTGATAATTGATCAAAAACTCCTTGATCCATAGATTGAATTAATAATTCGCTAGCGTAAACTCTCCCTGGAACCCTCATTCCTTTTTTGTAAGTTGTAGGGAGCTCCCAGATGTTTTCTGAGATTTTTTTGATACATTCAGGAGGACCTAATTTTATTTCTTTCATTTTATAACCTCATTAAGTATAATTATATTTAACCTAAATTTTTTTAGAATTTATTTAAAGCTTTCTAACCAAAAACGGCCCCGATCCAAATCCCTGCAAAATAGGTAACAATCACAACTAGAATTGCAATCAACAAATGTTCTCCAACAACCATCCATGGATTCTTATTTCTTATCTTAGCAATAAAATAATTCAGCCCCCCTAATGCAACCAAACCCCATACCACTCCAATATAGATTGCTGTTTTCAACTCCAATAATAAAACAGGAACAACAAAAGTTAAAGCAAATAAAAACTTAGAAAAAAAAGTAGCAACTGTGGCTTCCCAAACTGCTTTATGTCTCTGACCCTTCTGCGATTCTTCGGAAATATGAATCCCTAATGCGTCAGAGAAAGCATCTGCAATCGCAATAGTTAATATCCCTCCAATAACTGCCAATCTTGAATGTGTTCCAGAATACAATCCTACCATCAAACCTAATGTTGTTATAATTCCAGAGGTCAATCCAAAACTTAATCCAGTAGTCCATGACTGTTTCATAGAAAAAAGAAAGTTTTAGGATTTAAATAATTTCCTAAAACCTTAACTTTCTTTCACTGTTTTCCAATCTTCTAAGAATTTCTCAATCCCTATATCTGTTAAAGAATGTTTACTCATTTGTTTAATTACTTTAAACGGAATTGTGGCAATATCTGCCCCACATAAAGCTGCTTCTTTAACATGTAAAGGACTTCTAACACTAGCAACGATTATCTCAGTCTTAAAATTATAATTTTTATAAATTTCAACAATCTCAGCAATAATCTCCATTCCTTGATGGCTAATGTCATCTAATCTACCTACAAAAGGACTAACATAAGTTGCTCCCACTTTTGCTGCCAGTAATGCCTGATTAGCAGAGAAAACTAAAGTTACGTTTGTTTTTATTCCCTCTCCAGATAAAGCCTTCACTGCCTTCAACCCTTCTAGAGTCATTGGAACCTTAATCACAACATTGGAATGAATTGTAGTTAATTCTCTAGCTTCCTTAATCATTCCTTCTGCATCCAAACTCACTACTTCTGCAGAGATCGGCCCATCAACAATTGCACAAATCTCTCTCACTACTTCTTTAAAATCTCTACCTTCCCTAGCAATCAAAGAAGGATTTGTAGTTACTCCATCAACAATCCCCCAATTATGAGCTTCTTTTATTTCTTCAATATTGGCAGTATCAATAAATATTTTCATTTTTTCACCTAGGATTTAGTTTACCAAAGTATTTTATAAGTTTTTTGCACAACACTTTTAAAACACCCCTCCTCCAAAATATTAAATGCTTACTAAACAAGAAATTGGCAGACAGATTCTTCACATTCTTGTAGGATTAGTTCTAATGAATTTATTTTACTTTAACATCCTTTCTCCGTTAGCAATGCTTTTAGGAATAATCATTGGAGGTTTATCTAGCATTCTTAGTAAACGAATTAAACTTCCAGGCCTTAATTTCTTTCTTAACAATTTTGAACGACCAGAACAAAGAAAAGTATTTCCTGGAAGGGGAATGATCTTTTATTTTGTAGGGGTTCTTTTAGTAATGCAACTATTTGAGAAAGATATTGCTCTTGCGGCCATGGCTGTTCTAACCTTAGGAGATTCTCTAAGTCATTTATTCGGAGCAAGTGTAGGAAAGATAAAGAACTTCTTTAATGGCCATAGTAGAAAACTATTGGAAGGAACCTTTGCTGGAACCGTAGCTGGAGCCTTAGGGGCAGCGCTATTCGTCCCCTTTCCCGAAGCTCTTCTTGGAGCTGCAGCAGCCATGATTGCTGAAGTAGTAGATATTGACTTAAATGGTAAACACCTTGATGACAACCTAATAGTTCCTTTAGTCGCTGGAACTGTGATGCTTCTAGTTAGAACCTATCTTTAATCACCAAAATCCTTTTAAACCTAAATCATTTCTCAACAGCCATAACTATCAAAGAGGTAATTAAAATGGAAGAAGAAAAAAGAGATGAAAAAAAGAAATCTAAAGAACATGAAGATAGAGATTATCCTGCCGAAGAACAAGGAATTTTACCCAAAGAAACTTCTGAAGAAATAAGGCGAGATATGGAAACAGGAGAAAAAGAAGCTGATGCTTATACCAAAGAAGGAAGAGAAGAAGCAGAAGAAAATGGTGAAATGGAACCATGGGAAGCAGGTTTCATGGAAGGAGCTACTGGTGGTGGCCAATTAGGAAAAGATGCTTTAACTGGCGAACCTTTAATGGATATTGAAGACGTTGTAGAACTCGAATTTGATGGTGAACTTTACAGATTTGTTAATGAAGAAAACGCCACAAAATTTAGAGAAAAGAAAGAAAAAGAAAAGGAGTAATTACTCATAAGGTTTTTCTCTTGGAGAATCTCCTTTAAATTTTTTCTTGGTTGCATTCTTGGCATTATTGAAAGTTTTCCTAACAGCTGTTTCAATGTCCCAATCATCCTGTTCACTAGTTATAATCTGCCCAGGATACTCTAATCTCATATGCACAGAAAACTTTTGCTGTCTTCCACTTTTGTTATATTCCTTAATATGCAAAGTTATATCAAAATCATTGTGGATTGCTCTTTGTAACTTAAATGATTCATTGGCTGCAATCCTTTCGATATTATACTTCTGATAAGGTTCTAAAGAAGTCTTTCTTAACCCAATAAACTTAATGTTAAAGTTTTTAGGAATCTTTAAACTTCCAATCCTTCTCAGAATATTCTTCAACGTTAACAATCCCAAAATCTCATCATTCTTAACAACAACTAGGTTTGTTAAATTATTTTGATACATTAAGTCAATTCCTTTGAATAATTCTTCTTCTGGCCCAATAACTGCCACACTATCCATTGTACTAAAAGATTCTACTGGAAGTTTATCCATCTCCGGTCTATTTGAAGTAAATGCCCTAGTTAGGTTCCAAGAATTATAGCCTCCTACTTCTCTTTTTGCTGGAAAAATATCATATTTTTTCAACACATCTCTAAAACTAATTATTCCACCTAACTTTCCATCTACTAACACTGGAATTTGTTCTACTCTTTCATTGAACATAATACTTATTGCGGTAGCAATCTTATCTGTATTTTTTAATTTAGAAGGTTTGGATAACTTTACATCATTTACTTTTATATTCTTTAGTTGATCAAGTTCAGCGCCTCTTCGAATAACATCCAAACCATACAATACACCCACAATTTTTTTCCCTTTTCCAACTGGTAAGAAATTAACATTGCTTTGATGCATTAAATAAGCTGCTTCAATTATATCTAAATGCTCACTAACTAAAGGAATTTTCTTAACTAACTTAAGGATCTTAGTATTAGTGGCATCAAATCTACTTTTTAACAATCTCTTATCTTCTACAATCCCTAAGAACTTTTTTTTATCAAAAACCAAACCAGACCGTTTCTTCTTACTCTTCAACATTCCAATCATTGAAGAAACATTATCTTCTTTATCAAACGATACAAAATCTTCTCGAATTAAAGGGCCAACCTCCATTAGACATCACCTGTTTTTATATTGAATTTATCATATCTTAAATATATTTAAACCCTTCTCTTCTTGTAAGAGTGATAAAAAAGAAAACCAGCCTAATTTTGTGAATAATTTAATCTACTCAAAACAATGGAGATTATAAATATTCTATAATTATCACTAAATAATAGTAAAACTTATAAAAAGATTCAGTTTTTAAACCAAATATTGATCAAAAACTCATAATTACTAAATAAAATGGATAAATTAAGACATTTAATCTGGAAATTTGGAACCAAGTTAAAGAACATTCTTGAGAAAGAGATAATTTCACCATTAACTTTAGATTCCTTCTTTGGTGAACCATCTGATTTTAGATATTTATTGGATAAACCAACTAATTTTAGATCCTCAATTTCAAGTGACAGCTGGCAACCAGAATCCAATATTCACACACTTAAATATAATCCAAACGGCCAATTTTTAAGACAAAAGAGAGATATACAATCCAGAGATGATTTTGCCGGAACTAATCAAGAGAATATTGAAGAAGTTCTTAATTCTAAACTAGAAAGTTATTCAGATTCTTTGGGTGGCGCCATTGTTAGTGCCAGTTTCCATGATCTACATGGCAAAATGCCAGATTTTCATATTAACCAAGGACACAAAGGTTGGTCAGCATCAGTAATAAAAATTCCTGTGATGGTTGCTGTAATGAGAGCAATAGATGAAGGAAACTTTAAGTTATCTGATGAATTAGTTGTAGATCACAAATATCCTTTGGAATCCTATGATTTTGTTACTCAAATGGATGAAGGCGAAACAATTTCTATTAAAGAATTAATGGATCACATGATGGTCATTTCTGATAATGAAGCCACTAATATGTTAGCTGACCATGTAGGTTTAAGATACCTTAATTCGACTATGCAGGAACTTGGGGCAACAAATACTATGTTGGCCCATCTTTTAACTGCAGACGTTCCTCGGATTATTACTGATTGGAATCCAGAAGGAAGCAATCTTACTACTGCAGAAGATCTAACCAAACTTCTAACTTCTATTTACACCAATAATGCAGCAAGTAGAAAAAGTTGTAAACATATGAGAAATGTTTTGGAAACAGGAATGGGTGGACCTTTAGCACAATATCTACCTAGAGAAACAATAATTGGGAACAAAATTGGTTACATCACTGATCCTTTTGCCGGATCAGATCATCATGATGCCAGCGTTATTAATCGCGATTATGTTTTAACTGTGATGTGTAATCAAATAAAACATTGTATAAATCCTTTCGAAGGATTAGATTTTGATGAAGTCACTGAGCATTGGAAAAAAATTAAAAAAACTCTTGACAATTACCATCAGGAAAATGATTTACCTTTCTATTTTACTCTTTTTGCAGAACCACATGCCCATTTTAAATTAGGTGGCTCTTCAGGAGCAATGGCAAATATTTCAAAAGTCGTTCACGACGTCTATTATAATGGGGAAGTAAAACTTTAGAACAATGGTAGAAAAAGTAATTTATGTGGGCGCTGAAAACGAATTTCAATTGATGAGAGGAAAAGAATATGAAAGCTTTTCAGAACATTGGGGTTCCTTTGCCAGTAGATATTCTGCCCCCACTTTTAGTAAAGGTGAAACTTCTATTAGAACAAAAGTCGGTAATGGAATTTATGCGGATGGTAGAGAACCAGAGGTGTGTACTGCCCCTATTCGTGTGGAACCTGGTTTTGTAGATAAGTTTGCAGATAGTCTTTATTTAGCTCGTAAAGAGTTAATTGATTTTATTGGAGACAACCAAAAGTATGATTTAATCGGTTTTTCCAGTCATTGGAACATCACTGACCCAAATGGAATTAGTTCAGTAGGTTTAATTAGTTCCTTGGGAGTACCATATTCACTATTAACTTTAACCCCTCTTTCTTGTGGGATGAATCTTCGAAACAAACCAGATCGTTTGGAGCTATTGGGAGATTACATTGAAAACGAAGATCAAGTTCGTGCTTTTATTTTATTTTATACCGCAAGTGTTCTCCAGTTTGAGAACAATGCTCAAAACTTACCATTTTCTCATTATTCCAGGGTAAATGGTGCTCCTAGAATTAGCAATTTAGTAGAAGATGGCAGATATACCCAAATAGAAGTTGATTTTGGCAGTTCACAAAAAGTTATTTCTGCCCAAACATATTTAGAAGTTTATTACAATTTCTTTAAAGACGGGATCGAAGAGATTGGAACTCCAGAAGACGTTAAAAACCTAGAAGATTTCGTTTTTGGTAGGAAAAAACTAGAAGTAGATCGTTTAAAAAAATACGCTTCAATATCTTATCTGAAGAACAGACCAGGAGGAGCATTAGTTTTAGACAACCATCCCTCAGTTACAGTCAACCCTAATGATTATCGAGAAGAAAGGGACTTACCAGACAATCACGCCCGTTTTCTTTCAGAATTAGTCAAAGGGGAAAAAGGTTTTCATGCGGAACGTATGGGTTGGGAAGAAATCCATCTTATTTTTGATAATGATTACCAGTATTTGTTAAAAGGAATCAATTTTATTTCCTACGCAGGAGAGATTCTAGCACAAACCTCAGATCCCGAACTATTTGAAGACGCCATATCTTTTCTAAACCAAACTAGTAACAATTACAGATTAGTAACTAGCGAATCTGTCCGTGATGCTAATGACATATCTGATAAGCTGGCAAGAATTCTAACTACTGCAGTTAAGAGAGTCCATCCCCAAGAAAGCCGATTAGTAAACTTAGCCCCTTTAGAAAATATCAAAGAAAGAATTACAGAAATAGAAGCAAAATTCCAACCTTATGATCAAGAACAAGATAATTCTTTAACTGAACCCTATCAAGACTTGATGAATGGAAGAATTGTAAATGAATTTTCTTTAAGAAGTGTTTGGAAGAAATCTGATCCACATGGCGCACAAAAGGATGGGAGCCTTTACACAATAGGAGCTATCGTTGGAATCCTGGCTGCCTTTTTATTCCCCGCAACCAAATATAGAATAGATTTCGACCCAGTAGAGAAAACCGAACACCATGCTCCCGCAACATATTCTTCTGCTGAAGAAATGAAAAAGAATGAGAGTAACCCCTGTCAAACAAAGATTCCTTGGTCAGACGATTTATGTTTAGAAGATCTTTTTAATATCAAAGAGGATAAAAATGGCCAGTAAGATAATCGAAGAGATAAAAGCACCTTATCAAGCAGAACAACACAGAGTTAATGAACTCAATCAAAATACTGATAAATTAGAAAACATTGTTTCTTCCCCCCTCCACATTCTCCGTTGTTGTACCAGATTATTATTTTTTGCGGCCGTTACTATGAGTATAACTGGTTATTTTTCGTATCCATATTTTGATGCAAAAAACCAATATAGAATTGCTAGAGAAAACATAAAAGTAGGAAATTATGATACTGCCCATGAAATCATTTCTGGAATCGATGATTTGGCAGAAGAAGAATTTAAGAAAGTTTTTACAGATATAGTTGATAAAGGTCTAAATCCCGAAGAAGCAAGGAGATACACAAAATTTCATAATCCTCATCTCTTAGAAGAAGACTTAGAAATCCACCAACTAGAATTCGAAAATGATACAATTTCAACAGGATTAGGAAAACTGACTACAAAAAGTGGAAAAGATTTCTTGGTTCTTGGAGATGAATCGGGAGAAATTTATTTTTTCAATGAAGCTGGTAATAATCTTCGTACCTTAATGAGTCACGAAATTTGTGGAAAATTTCACCAAGTAGAAGAAAATGATGAAACCACTCTCCTAATTGGAACCAATGATGGATTAGTTTACAAAATTGGTCTTATGGAACTAGGAGAAGATAAAGCCACAATACCAGTAGTAAAAACTATTTTTGATGCAAAAGAGAAAATTAGTGAGCTTAAATCTTATGATATTGATGGTAGAACTGGATATTTCTTTACTTCAGAAACTGGAGAAGTTTTTGGTATTTGGGCAGATGGAACAAAATTCCTAAACTTAAATGTTTTCCCAACCAGTGAAGATAGCGATGAAAAAAAATTAGATCACCTAATTCCTCCAGTTGTCACCACAGATGGAAAATTAGCTGGACTTAAGGGATTAGTTTATGATAATGAACATCTTTTAATCTTTGATTCTGATGGAAAGACCGAAGTCATTGGAGATTATAGGATTATCGGAGAATTAATGAAAGGGGATGTCAACGGAGATGGTATTGAGGAAAATATTTTTAGAACCAAACATCGCATAGGTATAGAAAAAGATTCTTTATATGGGACTATAGAACCTAATCATGGCATCAATATATCATTTCCAAGGTACCGGGGATTTGTAGGAGATATAGATCGAGATGGTTTTGATGATTTTGTTTATGGATGGTCTTGCGGATTAAGTGCCAATCTTGGAAGTAGAAACAATCCATTAAAAGAGGGATGGGATTTTGATTCCCCCCATACTGGTTTCGACTGTGATTATTTTACTAGTAATATTATCCTTACTGATATTAATGGTGATGGGAGACAAGAATTGATTGCTGGTTCAGATGAAGGAAGAATATATGTCCTTAAACCCAGCACTGGAGAAGCGTTATTAAAATTAGAGTTTGGTTCTAGGATCCAAGGAGATAAAATTAAACACACCAACATAAATGGCAAATCTTATTTAACTTTTGCCACAGAAGAAAAAGCCTATATGATTGAAACTGGATGGTTTAAAGCATTACTTTAGAATAAGCTAATATCTCTTCTAAAATTAAATGCTCGCTTTCATGCTCACTTTAAATATATTTAAACCCTTCTCTTCTTGTAAGAGTGATAAAAAAGAAAATGGAAATAAAAAATCAATTCCAACAAGGGATTTCATAACGGTCCATTAAAATTTGGGCAAATTTCCCTGCGTGTTTCTTCATATCTGTAGGAAGCTCAGCAGCAATAGAGTTCTGTAAGTAATCCATGTCTCTTTCAACGAGTGCATGGATCAAGTTATCTCTATATGCTTCCCGTTTTTCAACTTCTTCCCAAGGCACAATTGCAATCCCTCTATCTTCATACGCACTTTTTAATTGAACAGGATTAGCACAAACAAACATCCTTACAGACCCTTTTGGACTTCCTTTATAATTTCCTTTAAGCTCATTTACAACTGCCATAAAATCAGGAACATCTTCCAAATCACTTATCTTGTCAGTATAAGCAGTTAATTGTGGCAAATTATCTTCACTTAATCTATTTGTTTCTATTCCCACAACACTATCTACATTATCTCCTTGTAATATTTCTCTAAGTTTAAATGCTTCTTCTGGATCATAAACTAAAAAATCTGCCTCTGCAGTATATTCTGGCATTTTCCAAAGTTTTACTTCCAAGAGTCCCTTGGGGTTAGGTTTGACTAACCACTCTTCTCCACCAGTTAAATAATTTGAAAGTTCTGTCATTATAATTTCCCCCACTTTAACTCTAACCCAAATCTATTGTTATTTATATTAATTATTCAACTAAAACCATTATTTCCTCCTAACAAGCGATAACTTTTTAAATAGTCTTCTTAATTTAACCATAAACGGAGATGTGGGTATTGGCTTACCTGAATCCAAGGGAATTACAAGTAATTCCACGGCACTGAAAACTAATAATTTTCTTATGCCCTAAATAGAAGTAACTAAGAAACAAACCAATGGAGGCCACACAAAATGAGTCTATATCAAAGAGTTAGAGAACTTTGGAAGAAACCAAAGAAAAACATGCCAGAATTATGGCGTGAAAGATTAATTAAATGGAGAAAAGAGAATTCTACAGTTAAATTAGAACGTCCAACTAGAATTGACCGTGCAAGATCACTAGGATACAAAGCCAAACAAGGTTATGTAATTGTTCGACAAAGAGTTCTTAGGGGAGGTCACACCAGACCTATGATCAAGAAAGGTCGTAGACCAAAACATTATGGTACTAGATTGTCTCTAAGAAAAAATTACCAACAAATTGCTGAAGAACGTATTCAGAAAAAATTCAAGAATTTAGTTTTACTAAACTCTTATTGGGTTGCTGAAGATGGAAAGCATTATTGGTATGAAGTGATCTTTGTAGATCCTAACCATCCAGTTATTAAATCAGATCCAAAAATCAATTGGATTTGTGATAAGAAACACCATTCCAGAGTTTATCAAGGAAAAACCTCTGCTGGAAGAAAAACCCGTGGCTTGAGAGGAAACCGAGGAAAAGGTGCAGAAAAAGCTCGACCTAGTAGAAGAGCTAATTCAAGAAGACAATAGTTTTCTTTTTATTTCTTTTTTTTTAATAACCAAAAATTATATAAATAGCTTCAAAAAATTAATTTCTATGTTTCCATTAATCAGAGATACTTTAGCAACAAATTATGAGAAAAGTTTAGTTGTATTTTCTCAATTAGCTAGTCTTACTAGTAATATGGTTCGAGAAGAGGAAATTATTACTTCTTTAATTCAATTAAAAAAACCTCTTGAGCTTTATCGTCTTTACCCTCATAATATGATTTATAGTTTAAGATGTAGTGGGGACATTTTTCAGTTTGACGATCAACATCCACAAAGAATTCGTGCTAGATATTTTAGATTAACCGAAGAAGGGTTAAATAAAGTTGACCATGCTATTTACAAAAGTGGTTTGTTGGAACAAGAAGCAAGAGATTCTATTGCAACTGTTGCTGATGAAGTCATTACAAAAATTAACCCCCATCATGTTTTTGGAAGACATTATTTCGGTAAAGAAGAAAACTTTCCAGCTCTACCTAGGTACGTTTCTTTTATGAAACCAGAAGAATAAAAGATGATTAACATCAGTCAATTAATAAGAAACTCAAACCAGCATCCGTTAACTGATAGATTAATAGAGTTTGTGGATCCAGAATTTTATGTAGCTGAAAATGTAGCAGACTATAGGGCTAATAGGTCAATACTTACTCCCCCTTGGTTTAAGAGGCCAATCCGTACTGCAAATGATTATACATATATTTCTTTTTATAATGTGGGGATAGATGCAACTTCTGAAAATGGTATGATGAATGATGATTTAGTTAATATTCATGATAAAAGTGGTTCGGCAACTATCTGTTGGACAGGACCTGGACGCGTTTATCCTTGTAAAGATTCTTATTTTCAGATGTTAGATAGTGGCGAATTAAAACCGCGAGATTGGGTTTATAGATTAGACGTTAGATGGATTTATGAATTTGAGGTAGCTTTTGTTATTGGTTTCAGAAAAAATAAATTTTCAAATCCTAGAATAGAAAAAGAATCTTTGGTTGATAAAATTAC